>JGI11705J14877_10000082_pt1 | contig 54085 bp, 44 predicted proteins | sample Etolaghawater15m_FD_14877 | JGI IMG/M metagenome (IMG submission 14877) | reverse complement strand
GTACAATATCAAGACACCCAAAAGGCAAAATAACCTTTCAATACGCTGCCGAGTGGCTCAAAAACAGTGGGCACCAAATATCACTGTCACTGCCATGTCAAGAAGAACGATTTTCCCCTGGAGTCAGCACAGCTTTTTTTGAAAACCTCTTTCCCGAGAGTGACGCACGAACCATTCTAGCCTTCAACCGTCGATTTGACAAAAAAGACACCTTTGCCTTTCTCGAAAATTTTGGAGAAGATTGCGCTGGTGCCCTCTCCATTATTCCTGAGAGTGGAGATATTCTTCCTCATTCCAGCAAGTATCGATGTATAGACGTTGAGCTGCAAAATGCATTGCAGGCCATCGAATCTGGTCCTGGTAAGCACAAATTATATCCTGAGTTAGCTAACGCCCGCCTATTAATTGCCGGAGCTCAAGACAAGTTACCAGTGTATTATGAGAAGGGAAGCTTTTATCTCCCTGAGAACTCGGCATCGCCTACAACGCATATAATAAAACCTGCCAGTCCTTATTTTCATGATATCCAGAGAAATGAAGTATTCTGTATGGACCTGGCCCGGCAGGCTGGCCTCTCAGTCCCTCACTCTGAACTCTACACGTTTGCAGGCTATGAACTGTTTCTTATAGAACGTTATGATCGATTCCACTCAGAGAATAGAGTGAAACGGGTACATCAGGAAGATTTCTGTCAGGCAATGGGACTACCGTTTCACAAAAAATATCAGGAACAGGGCGGCCCAGGCTTTTTACACTGCAGAGAACTCGCCGAAGAGCATTTATCAGCCGATATATCAGTGGTAAAACAAAAGCTGACCGCTGTCATGACCTTCAATTTTCTCATAGGCAACAATGATACGCATGGTAAAAATTTCTCAATTATTCACAAAGATACTATTACGCTCGCACCGTTCTATGATTTAGTTTCAACACAGGTTTATCCTAATTTGGATCGCAAACTTGCCATGGCAATAGGTAATACCTACAGGCACGATCGAGTGAACCAAGGTGCTTTTGTCAAATTCAGTAAGGATATGAAACTTCGGCCTGAAAAGGTTTTTGAAATTATCACAGCAACTGCTCAAAAAATTGGGAAAATATACGAGAAGGTACTGGCTATACATGAAAAGCAGTATGGTAAGGCAGTGATTTATTCGGATCTCCATACTGTACTGCTCACAAATCTTGCTCGAATACAGGAAATTCTGAGGAATTATCCCTTCTTAACCCAAGAATATTGTCAAGGATTGCTTGACAACTGAATTTTGCACAAGCTCTCCTGGCCCAAAAATGACGCAAACAAAAAAGAGAGTATCACATTTCAGGCTACTGATTGAAGCCGAGCTGGCAAACATGGAAGATGCCGTCCAAGCGGGATACGAGAGGTAAGGTGATGGTGATATGACATCGCTTTTTCAGACGACTTTAAAAAATCGATTTCCTGATCGAAAAAACTTAGATGGGGAGCCAGATACAACAAAGCTGCAATCACTAGATCGACTAATGATTACAGCTTCTTGTCATTGGTGCGGAGGTCGGAATCAAACCAGACAATTATTTCAATAATTATCAATTAGTTAATTTATGTATATTGGTTCTGCCATTATCCATACACACAAAAATACACACATTGTGTGTTGACTGATTGGTAGATCACCCTCAGAGGACAAACAAAAAAATGTCTTTTCGGGGTGGCGGGTAGGCATCTATTTCGTTGCGGCTGAAAGCCACCTTCCTATGCTGTTTTCATACTCACTTGCCACAAGCAACCACAGTGGAGTCATGCACGGCCAGAGCGCTGGCGGAGTTTTTGCCCGCGGCTGACATGGCCTTGCCCGGAAGCCGTATGCAATAGGCCCGCTGGTAAGACAAGACGGACATGGTAAAGCAAAAACTGTGACAGCGCATCTTCCTTCATTTCATACATATATCTTTCGTTTTATTTACCAACAGCATGGCAACTTGCCCCAAGATTTTTAGCGTGCCAGTAGTTGACCTTCCTCGACTTATCAGCACGGAAGCCACTGGTTAGAGGCAAGTCTCTCCCAGGCTTTCTTGATATGGAGCGGTTTCATGATCATCTTTTTTCTTTGCGTCCAATTTTGAACCTTTTCAACGATTTGATCAAGATTCGAGCATGCTTCTTGATCCGTCTTGGCCACCCAGTGGACAGTTGACAATAATTCCATGCCGTAAGGAGTTTCAAAGCCTCGTATCAGTTTTTCCACTTTTTGGAGATGAAATTCAGCTCCCTTATCCTTTTCCAGAAAGGAAATCGCCTCTTCATAAGCACCTGGCAGCAAATAAATCTGGGCTTTCCGGCTTCTGTCACCATAGCCGCGGATATAATGACCATCAATGTGTTGAAGTACATGGTTGAGGTTGTCGGCATAAGGACCGAACTGCTGTTGCTGGTAGCGAAGCTTGAGAGGTTCTCCGGTTTCCTGCATAAAATACATCAGTTTTTGTACTTCAAGAAGGCTATGGCGGTAACCTATGCTGCCATATGATTTAAGCAGTCTGATGAGCAGGGCACGCCCACGGGTCATGTTCGGTTTTTTTGTTTGCACCTTAATCTGGTCTGGTTTCGGGGCTCCCTTTGGCTCATAAAGAAATACTGTAACGCCCGGCAGTTCCGCAAATGCCTCTTCTATTCTTTTTTTGACCATCGGCCATGACAAGCCGCCCAGCCCGCTCCCTAATGGTGGTAGGGCGATGGATTTAATTTCATTCTCCCTGATGACACGTTTAAGATCTTCAAGACCGTTTTCAACGTCTTCTATTTTGGATTTAGAACGCCAATGCCCCTTTGTAGGGAAATTGATAATGTATTTTGGGTTCACAAAGGTGTTGCGCGGGAAGAGAAACATCCGGCCCAGCTTGACCTCTTTTTTCCTACATGCTTTGGCATAGGCTTCATAATTCGCTGGGAATGCCTGCTTGAATTGCAGAGCAATTCCTTTCCCCATAACCCCGACGCAATTGACCGTATTTACAATTGCCTCGGCATCGGACTGCAGCAGATTCCCACGTGTCATCTCAATCATTTTCATTCACCTGCATGTTTAATAATACCAGTTACGACGGACTGCAACGGGAGTTTGCAAAGCCGCTCCCTCAAGTATGTCCGCTACCTGTCCCTGGATGTTCTGGTTGACGACGCCAATTCCCTCAATACATTGCACTGGACATCTTTCATGAATTAGAAACTCAGCCTGCCTTCTTCTGCGTCTGTCGGTATCTTCTTCAGTATCAGCCCAGTATCCTGCTTTCATTATATCCCAGTCAACCTGGTCAAACCTGTCCAAACTATTGTAGAAATCCGAGAATTCCATTATAGCATGTCCGTCGGTAAAGACAAAGGCAAGACCACTATCAAGCACACTCTGTACAGAAGAAACAAGGTGAAGCACAGGTTCTTGTCCTTCTTCATAGCCTTCGACATTTCCCCGATGGATGGAGTAGAGCATAGGAGAACGTGGTGCGAAGTAGAACGGGACATAGTCATGCAAATTTCCTCCAGGAGGACATGGTACCATCGTAGTAGATCGCCTGTCTTGAAGAGTGCTGTGGGCGATATTGGTGAAGCTGACATTCCCGGCCTGCGCCTGATTGTGAGAGAGGAGAAAACCACTCTGTATTATCAGGGGCAAGTTACGCATATGGGTTATGTGATACAGTTTAACATTGCCTGGCATTTTGATTGCCTTTTCGCTCTTAATTACAGTATTGCTGGGCCAGCATTATGATCTCTCTACCTTTATGCTTTAATGAGAGGCATTGTCATATTACCCAACGAGTTCCTTCCTTACCGTTTCACTTGTCGCTTGAGTCAACAACCTCATAATACTTGCATCAAATGCCCTTTTAAACTCGTTATCTTGGGCGTAGCGTTTGTACAGGTCCAATTCTCTCTTCCGCTCCTTACTTACTGCCTGGCCAATCATTTTTTCCAGGGCAAGTCGGCTGTTTTGTTCATCTAGATTGTCGACAACCTGTGCCTGATAATTTGGATTGTTCAAGACCTGCCTGGCTATATTGATAAACTTAACTCTTTGCTCTTCTGGCGTTGCTTCCCAGCCGGCAAACCAGCGTTCGTTAAAGGCCCGGATAATTTCGTCCAATGGATCTTCAGGCCCTTCTCCATGAGCCCCCCGGACATTGGGATTCTGCGGATCAATTTCAGAGTTGCTATCATCCAGGCCGATGCTCGTCTTTAGTTTCACCCGTTGTAAGCCGTAGGTCGACAGGTCTACACTGTCAAGCAGTTCATCCAGGGTGTCTTTGTCCTTATCCTTGATCTTCAATTTCGGAATCAGGAATTTGAGAAACCAGTGCAGCTTCTCCCATTCGATATTATCAAAAGGCATGATACAGGCGAGCTGGGCGTAGATCTTTACAAACTGCTTGGCCTTGATCTTGAAATCGACTTTATCGTCATCTTCCAGTTCCAGCTCATGTTCAAAACGGGCAGCACATATATCGATAATCGGGCTGAGCTCCTCCGCCTCGGCATTGGAAAAATAGAGGGCGCAAAACTTCTCCACCTCGTCCCATTCATAAACGCCGACCTCATCAAGCTTTTCCTTGGTGTCATGCAAAACGTTTACATCAGTCGCCTGAGACAGGGTTGTTGAAGTGTAAAAGGGGTCGAAGGCTTTCTTGATATCGTCGGTGGAATTGAAAAAATCTAGGATAAACGTATCTTCTTTACGTTTGCTGAGAGAATGGGAACATCGATTCAACCTTGATAAGGCCTGCACGGCAAACACACCTTGCAGTTTCTTGTCCACATACATGGTGGAAAGTTTGGGCTGGTCAAAACCGGTCAAGTACTTGTTGGCCACAACCATCAAGCGGTATTCATCGGAATCAAATTTCTCCTCAATATCCTTCGATGGAAAGCCGTTAACAGTATCCTCGGTGTGCTCAATGCCATCCACCTTCTTTTTGCCGGAGAAAGCGATCATCGCCTTAAAAGCTTGTCCTTTCAGCGCATCTCGCACGGCAAAGAAGTAACGAATCGCCGATTCGATGTTTCGAGTCACGATCATGCCCTTGGCCTTACCTCTAAGCTTCTTCGGCCCCACCACCTGCTCCAGAAAGTGGCTGACCATGATATCTGCCTTGACCGCGATGGTTTCTTTGTGCCCCTCCACATAGGCTCGCAACTTTTTCTGTGCTTTCGCACTGTCAAACAGGGGGTTATCCCGGATTGATTTCTCGATCTGATAATAGCTCTTGTAGGTGGTGTAGTTTGCCAGAATATCGAGGATGAAACCTTCTTCGATGGCCTGTTTCATTGAGTAAAGATGAAACGGTATGAACTTGCCTTCAAGGGTTTTCTCACCAAACCGCTCCAGGGTGGCATTCTTGGGCGTAGCAGTAAAGGCGAAGTACGAAGCGTTGTCCCGCATCTTCCTTTTCTTCATAATCTCCAGGATAGCGTCCTGCACTTCATCCTCATCAGAGCCAAGGGTCCTGTTGAGATTATCTGCCGCAGAGCCGCTTTGCGAACTATGGGCCTCGTCGATAATAACGGCAAACTTCTTGTCGGACAGGTCTTCAATGCCATCAACAATGAAAGGAAACTTCTGGATGGTGGTAATGATGATCTTCTTACCGCTCTCCAGGGCCAACTTCAACTCCTGGGAGCTCATGGCCGGGGCCACGATATTCTTGACCTCGGAAAACTGCTTGATGTTGTTACGCAGCTGCTTATCCAATACCCGACGATCAGTAACAACCACCACCGAATCAAAGACTGGATGATTGGCGTCCTTGGCGTAAATCTCAATCAACTGGTAGGCAGTCCAGGTGATGGAGTTTGACTTGCCGGACCCGGCGGAGTGTTGGATCAGATAGGTTTTTCCTACGCCTTGCTCGCGGACATCGGCAAGCAAGTTGCGAACAACCTCCAGCTGATGGTAGCGTGGAAAGAACAGGGTCTTCTTCTTGAGGGGAGCACTCTCTTTTTCACCTACCAGCTTGGCAAAATGCTCAATGATATTGGTTAAGCTTTGCCTGGTAAAAACCTCCTGCCAGAGATAATTGCTCTTATGGCCGGTGAGGTTCGGCGGGTTACCCTTGCCGTGATTATACCCTTTGTTGAAAGGCAGAAAGTTAGTCTTTTTCCCTGCCAAGCGGGTTGTCATATAAACTTCATCAGTATCTACCGCAAAATGCACCAGACACCGCCCGAATTGCAGGAGCGTTTCGTTGGGGTCACGATCTTCCCGATACTGCTTCATGGCGTGATAAGTGGTCTGGCCGGTCCAGGCGTTTTTCAATTCAATGGTGGCAATGGCAACACCGTTGATAAACAACACCATGTCGATGGATTTGAGCGGGTCAGCCTGGGAGTAGTGTACCTGCCGTGTAACGGAGAAGATATTCTGCTCGAACCGTTTTGCAACTTCTGGGTTGATGTCGTTATAAGGCTGGCTGTACAGAAGGGTAAGCTTGGCATCGTCAATACGCAAGCCACCCTTGAGAACTTTGAGGATACCTTCTTTCTGGATTTTACGGGTCAGCCGTTCAAGGATCAAGCGCTGCCAGTTGGGGCGATCTTTGATTTTCGCCAGCTCATCCGCCTGGGTTGCTTCGAGAAAGGCCCAGAAGTGTTGACGATCAATTGCAAACTCCTGATCAAAATCAGCCGACTCACCAAACCAATAGCCATGGCCACTGCGATAATGGGTATTGGCCTCGGCAACACCCCAACCTTCGCTCTTAAACTGCTCACGACAAGCCCCGGTTAAGGCTGTTTCTATACAGGCTTCGAGTGCTTGTTCATTGGTTTGGGTGACCATAGGTCAAAATCCTTATAATTTGATTTTCCCTGTAACGCTTTGAGAAATTAGAACCTCTCGGAACTCTTTGAGCTTCTCCATTTCAGCTTTAACAGATAACACCGCCTTATCGATCTGTCCTGCTTTATCAGTTGTTTTTTTCTCAATTTCGTCCTGCTCTTTTCTTGAAGGAAGAACTATTTGCATATCGAAAAACATATCTGGATATAATCTTAGCCTTGAAGAATTTAAACCTGTTGAGCGACGGTTGTATTCAGCCACATACCGTTCACTCTTTAGTAAATTTTCTAAATACCAAGGGTTGAAGGTCCCAGAAAATTGTTGCCTATAAACACCGTATGAAGGACTAACAATTCCTGTGCGATCGGATACCCCAAGTGCTCCCATCCAAGCCCACATGATATTGAAAACAAGGTCATCTTTTTTGCACAACTTTGAACCTGAATAATCTTCAGCCTTAAACATATAGACATTTTTTTCTGAACGAGGTGTAACGCCGGTCAGATGGGAAACTGAGAGCAACTCCTCATTACCCATTTGTGAGCGTTCATCTATTACCTTAAAGAGATATTTGGCTCGTTTAACTCCCCAATGCGCTGGCACCTCACCAATCCACTCCACACCGCTATCGCCCATGGGCGCATCGGGATTAAGTCCCTTGGTTACGGCTTGATTGATCAGGGTGGCCTTCTGCTCTTTGAGCAGCTCAATTAAGCGCTGCTTCTTGGTAATGGCCTCGTCTATCTCGGTGGTCTTTTGGTCGAGATAGTTGGCAATACGGTCTTGTTCTTCTCTGCAAGGCAATGGAAGTAGAAAATTTAGGTATTCTTGCACCCTAAGGTTAGGATAAGTTGAGCCCTCAACCATAAGGTTAATTTGCTCTCTGGCTATTGGAGAAATTAGGTAATAGAAAACAAGTTGAGGGTTAACCACGGATGCTTTGGGGCTCAACTTCATTATAAAATTGCTGAACAAGTAATTTTCTTCTTTTTGGACGATTGCGCATTTGCCACTTATTACGTTAGCCATTGAGCCGCTAGACTTAACGACTACTATGTCATTTTCAGCTAAACGATATCTACAAAAGTCTTTTCTGCTAACTGATCTGAGCGGCGCTCCGCACTTCAGCTTTCCATCCATTGTTATATCTGCAGTGCGAATTACGTGGGCATCAATAGGCAAAACTCCTGGGTTTTCACCCCAAACACCACTATTAGTACAATTGGTTAAATGTTTTAGTTTTTTGACGGACCAGTTGGTTGGTATTTTCCCTAACCAGTCTACTCCGCTTTCTTTATAGGTTCTGTATGTGTTGGGCTTAGGGCATTTATCCATCAGTTAGCCACCCCAAAACTCACCAGTTTCTTCAATAATCCTTCGGTCTCTCTCTCCAAGGCCAGAATGTCACGGGTCACCTCTTCCAGTGACCGGAGTGGTTTATGCTTATAGAAGTATTTATTGAAGCTGATCTGATAACCGATCTTTGTTTGCGGCAGGTTAATCCAGGCCTCCTCCATATGAGGACGTACCTCGCGCAGGAAGTAGGTATGGATATCCTCCTTGAGTGGTACATTTTCGGTGTCACGCAAATCGGAATCCGTCTCATACTCAACGTACTCGCCCTTGTTCTCGGAGGGCCAGTAGCCAAAATCCTGCAGATCTTCAGGTTTGCACTCAAGATCCACCAAGAAGGCTTCCATCTTCTTGCCGGTGAGTTTATGAACCTTCTTGACCACTCGTACGGCCTTCTCATCGTACCAACTCACTGCACCAAAAATCTGGTTCTTCTCACTGGCAGAGAGCTTGATCTTGTTGGCTTTAAGATATTCGTCAACCTTGTCCCTGAAGATATTAAAATCCATGAACAGTTCTTGGCCGATGGCTTTCATTAATTGTACAGCCACTTCGAGCAACGCCTTTTGATTCTCCCAGGTTTGCGGGTTGAAAAGCGCTTTGCTGTTTTTTGCCGTCAGGTTGATGTCTTCTTTCTCCAGATGGGCTTCAATGATCTTCCTGTGATTGGCCAGTTCCGTGTAAATCGCATCCCCCCACTTTTCGTAGGCCCATTCCATCACTTCTCTTAAAGCAGGGACAAAGCGCAGGTCTGCAATCCTTTCCGAGGTGAACTGGGCAGCCTTGCGACTGGGGCGTTCGATAGTGACTTTAAAATAGCCAAAGTCACTGTTATTGAAGATTTTGGATTTACCATTCTCGGGCATATCGAGGTAGTAGCGGGTGATCTCTTCGATATGCTCCGGGGCAAACTCACAGTTTTTGGCGCCCAGGTTCTTGCGGAGTTTACGGAACATCTGGCTGGCATCAATCAACTGCACCTTGCCTTGACGCTGTGGCTCCTTTTTGTTGGAGAGTACCCAGATATAGGTTGTAATGCCGGTATTATAGAAGAGGTTATTCGGGAGCTGGACAATCGCTTCCAGGTAATCGTTTTCAATAATATATCGACGGATGTTGCTCTCACCACCACCAGCATCACCGGTGAAGAGCGATGAGCCGTTATGAACTGAGGCAATGCGGGAACCGCTTGGCCCCTTGTTCAGGGATTTCATTTTGCTGACCATCTCCATCAAAAAGAGGAGCTGGCCATCTGATGAACGGGGAGTGGCTGCAACGACGGATTCAACCCCGCGAAAATCTTCCAGCGGCACTTCAAATCGGCTGTCCAACACCTGCTTGCCATCAACGATATGCTTTTGGTCACCGGACCATGATTTCCCGTAGGGCGGATTGGACAGCATGAAATCAAAACGCATCCCGGCAAATTCGTCAGTCGCCAAGGTTGAACCGCACTTGATGTTCTCTGGGTTATTGCCTTTGATCATCATGTCTGATTTACAGATGGCGTAGGTCTCGTCGTTGATCTCCTTGCCGTAGAGATAGACCTCGGCATTCGCCCTGATCAGTCCATCCGGATGAGTGATGAAATCCTGGGATTCGGTGAGCATACCCCCGGAACCACAGGCAGGATCATAGACAGTGATAACCGGCGGTAGTTTATCCTTTACCGGCTCAAAGAGAACGTGAGTCATCAAATTGATCACCTCACGGGGGGTAAAATGCTCTCCGGCCTCTTCGTTGTTCTCTTCATTGAACTTGCGAATTAGCTCTTCAAATACATACCCCATACCAAGGTTTGTGAGTTTGGGAAGCTTGCGGCCATCCGGATCTTTGGCTGGATTGGGTGTGAGGTTGATATAGGGTGAGGTGAACTTTTCCAACACCTCCAGCATCACATCCTTTTCGGCCATGTGCCGTGCCATGGAGCGCAACTTGAATTTATCAACGATCTCCTTGACGTTATCGCTGAAGCCGTCGAGATAGGCCTTGAAGTTGGCCTCCAGTATCTGGCGGTTGTTGGCTGCCGTATCAACCAGCTTTTGCAGGGTCCAGGGTGAGGTATTATAGAAGACATAGCCAGAGGCATCGCGAAGACCTTCTGGCTCAAGATCAGTAAGCCCGGCATCATCCCGCTGAAACTTAATCTCTTCCATGACCTCATCTTTGGTGGGCTCAAGCAGGCAGTCGAGCCGCCGCAGAACAAACATAGGGAGGATGACATCACGGTATTTGCCGCGCACATACACATCCCGAAGACAGTCATCGGCAATTGACCAGATGAAAGATACTATTTTGTTATGAGCTGCGTGATCCATAATTTTCCATCATTAAGGTTGGGTTTTATTTTCGCCTGGGAATTGATTGGCTATTCGCCAGCCACTGGTCGATAATGTCCCGCCTGAACCGCCAGTGCTTGCCCACCTTCTGGCCGGGGACTTCACCCTTCTGGGCCAGCTTATACAAGGAGGACTTGGAGATTTTCAGATAAACTGCCAACTCTTCGATGGTGAGCACATTATCCTGATTTTCAGTCATCATAGGTCTCGCATCATTGTGTTTGATAATATTGTCTGTTTTTAGCAGTTAATAGACGAACTGGTCAAGGATTTTCATTGTCGGTTCCTGGCAGCAAATCTTTATCTGGGAAATAATCGAGCAAGGACCGTCATCAAGCATGATTGACGGCAAAAGCAATGCTCGCTGAGGAAGAATTTTATGCCGCAATCAGAGGTTGACCCCGGCTGTATTCAATCTTTTCAGGAGCGCTTCGGCAATACCGTCGGCAGAAGTGTTCATTGTTTCCTGCGGATTTGCCAGGTCGCGGATAATATCTCCCTGACGCTGACAGGCCACTTCCCCATAGCTCAAAAAGGTTGTCAATACCTTTTCATGCCCCAGGTTCTGGCTCCATGCCTTGAAGTGCTCGGGGGTCTTGCAGACCTGCTCACCGAACAGGGCAAGGGTATCTCTGAAACTGTGAGGGTTGAAGTATGGCACCCCGGCGGCAATGAAAACGTTTTTGAATATGGTACGAATGGGGGAAGCGGTGGACCAGTTCTTCCGATCCAACCCGGCGGCTTCAAAATGACGAGACGCGCCAACTTCAATTCGGGTTGCCGGGAAGAGCGGATCATCATTGCCCCATAGTTTTTCATCCCGGAGATAGCGAACCCACTCCGACACAATCTCAAGAATCTCCTCACCCACTGGGAAGAAATAGGTGATAAAGGTCTTGCTGAATTTCGTCTGTACCTCGCGGGCATCCTGATTAACACACCCGGCAACAAGGTCAACGTGTTTCAGCTTCATGGATGCAATGGCGCTGTCCCGTGCCCCGGTCAGCAAGGTGAATGCGATCAGGGCGCGGTTGCGCCTATCAATATCAGTATCGGCTGGCATTGTACTGATAACGTGTTTGATCTGTGCCATGGTCGGCGGCACTTTATACCGCTTGGCGGTGGCAATGCGAGTGTCCTTGTCTGACAGATTGAAATACTCGGCATCAGAATACTGAATACGGGATTTGTAGCCCTGCTCACGGGACAGCCATTTGAAAAATTTTTTCAGTTGATTCAGGGTGGCATGAAGGGTTGCCTTGCTCAGTTTCTCGCCGGAACGCTGCCCCTTCTGGCTGGCAAGATGCTTTTTAAAGGCAATGGCCTGTTCAAAATGAAAGGCCTTGAAGTCGCGGAACTTGGTATAGACTTCAAACCGATTCAGGGCCTTGGCCGCCGCGTCAATGGTCGGTTCGCTATGCCGTTTCGCTTCCTTCAGAAAGGCAAAATATTTGCGTTTGATTCTCTCATTGGACGGGTTGTGTTTTTTCATGTTCTTTACTCCTTACTTCAAATCACAGTTTATGGAGGGCTTTGCACTATCACTTATGTGTCTCAATTCCTCCGGAAACGTGATGTCTATTTCACCTCTTATGTCTCCGATCCTGGCAAAACTGACCCGTTTATTCATGATGGTGTCACAAGTTGGACAAATCGCGATCAGATTGCCGATCTTTTCATTTACAGATGAATATTCTGCCATGTCCCCTGCTGGTCGCTTTGGAACACGGCACCGGACACAATAGATTTCTCCAGGCTTACAGGGTTGCTTGTTTTTCACGCGTCGTTTCTGAAGAAACTCTGCCAAGTCATAGCCAGAAATCAACATGGGCCGCTTTCTGTCAATAGAGGCTAATCCATTCTTGACCCAGTTTCGCACCGTGTTTTTGTGGACACCGAATAAGCCAGCGATCTCCTCCACCGTATAACTACGAAGCGTTTTAACCCGCGGATAATTTGGATGACGTTTTCCCATTTTCAGGTCGCTCCTCCAGCTTGCAGTAAAGTTTCCGAAGTGTGGTATCTATAGAATAGTGACAAATCAGTTACTCCAAAGGGATAGTTGCGTTGGCGATTCACTTTCTACGGAGCTACAGACAGTTCCCCCATTTTCACTCTTGTTTGGAGTGTCAGATTTGTTACTCGAAAGTGTTGGTGATTTTTTGCATGGAGTGACAGGTCTGTTACTCGAAACAACCTTGCCAGGTATCACTTTTGTTACCGAAGACTTTTTCTTTCTGGCATGGACAGCGGCCCAGCCTCTTCCCTGCCTGGTATCTTTTTTGCGCGGGTTCTTGGCAGGACGAAATGAAGAGGTGTCATAATCTCTCCAGCGGTCATCAATAAAATACCTGGTCATGTCACCTGACCGCCCACCAGAACCTTGGTGGGCAATATCGAGAAAACCTTTCTCTATTAACTCATCAATGGCATTTCTAAATTCACGGCGACCAATCCTCTTATGCTCTGCCTCTGAATACGGGTAGACGATTTCGCCATTGTTTTTGATTACCCATTCGTCAGACCTTCTGTGCCTTTTTATCTTCTCCATCTGTCTTTTACGGAGAAAATCCAAATACACAAGCATGGACCATTTTTTCAGGGATCGAAAAGCTGAAGAGCGCAGCAGTTTTTTATCCAACCAGATATTTTCCGTCATAGTCAGCCAGGGAAAAGAATCAGCTGTTATTACGATTTTTTAATCTGGCGGCCAGCCATGCTTCAATTTCATTTTCCAGCCACCCCACAGCCCTTGCCCCCAGGTTGATCGGTCGCGGGAAAGAGCCTTCCTGGATGTAAAGATAAATGGTTGATCGTGATAAGCCGGTTCTCTTTTCAACCTGCTTGCGCCTGAGGATGGATAGTTTTTCTTGACTGTTGTTCATGACAAGCTCCCTGACAAGTTTAATAAAATTTCAAGAACGCCACGGCAATAGCTGGACGCCCTGAACACTTGTCGGAAGAATAGATCAGAAGGAGAGTACAATCACGGAACGAAATAACCGTGTATTTTAGAATAAAAGGAAGGAGTGGGGCGGGAACTTATCTATCTTGCGGCACGAAACCCTTCAGACGTTTTCTGATCTGTGGAGCCAGTGCAGGAGATTTTTCTTCCCATTGCTTCAACATAATGGCTTTTTTCTCATTCAGAACATTGCGAATAGTATCGTAAGAACGTGAGTATTCTTTTGCGAGTCTTTTGACCGCATCGCGACGTGACAGACCATTCTTTCTAACCAGATGTACATAATCAACATACACCTTCTTATAATCAAAATCCTTTTTCCTGGCTCCAGTGGAGAACCCCAGAACCTGTACAACCTGAGCATTTCTTTTTCCTGACCTCTCACCACTATTTGCCTCGTAAACAGATTGGGCTTTCTCAAAAGTATTTTTCAGTTCTTCCAGAGCCGCCTGGCATTTACAGAGGGCAAGTTTGTTCTGGTCGGCCTCTTGAACATATTCATCAATGCCACTGACAATTTCCGGGTCTAAATCTGATTGTTTCAGCAGATCCAAAAAAGAAGGTGCATGGCGCATAGTCATCGATAAGTCCATACAGTCGTAATCAATAAACTGCATGTACTCTGCAAAAATATCATTGGCTGGATGCCTGTACGGAGGAAGCAAATCAAACATCTCATCTCTTGCATCTTCGAAGATATTTTCTCCCGTATAATTATCCACCAGACCAGTTAACTCAATATAGCGCGCGACTGCCCTGATTGACTCTGTAGAGTATTCAGCTGCGGCCTTACGGGCGGCATGTGCTTTATCCATTTTTCCCACTTTTAAAATGTCCTCTTAGTCATTGCCATACCTGCATCATCTTTCTCAGTTCTATCAGGTGTTGCTCAGATGATAAGCTTTGATGTTGTTCCGTTTTGAATGGGTCATTGACGTTCAACAACATCGCCCCCTATTTGTTCAGAACTTTTCTAAAAGAGCAGTTACAGCTGCTGGAGTTCTCTTTGCTTTAATGGCAATATCTCCGCACCATATTCAAGTGCGTGTAAACGATCGCCCCACCACCTCATCAGCTGTCTTCTTTGTTCAAGATACTCCGCTCTGTTATAAGCCCCTTTTATTTTATTTTTTTCTTCGTGAGCAAGGGCCTTTTCTATTACCTCACTGGGAAAACCAGACCTCTCGTATGCCATTGAAGAAAACGATGCACGAAAGCCATGGGGTGTCGCTTTCCCTTTGTAGCCCATATCTCGCAAAGCTTTAGACATTGCGTTATCGCTCATTGGCTTATTATCGTCTCGTACACTTGGAAAAACCAACCCATCCGCACCCCAAAGCGTTGCCGCTCTTCCTAATACTGCGATGGCCTGTTTTGATAATGGAACCATATGAGGGCGACGCATTTTCATTCGTTCAGCAGGAATCTCCCAGAGTTTTTCTTCCAGGTCTATTTCTGACCATTGCGCACCACGCACTTCTCCAGATCGACAAGCTGTCAGTGCGGTAAATTGTAGAGCCAACTTGGTGGTAACATGTATTCTTGTACTGGCAGCAATATCTTTGAGGAGCTGCCCTAAATTTTTATCAAAGACCGCAGGTAAATGCTCAACCGGTTTTGATTTTAAGACACCCTGCATATCTGCTGCCGGGTTATAGGTTGCGAGTCCAGTCTGCAATGCAAAACGAAAAACAGCATTCATCCGCTGAAGAACTTTACGAGCAATCTCCAGACTTCCACGACTTTCTATCTTACGGAGAATTTTTAAAACCTCAGGTGGAGTGATCAAATCAACCGGTTTATCACCTATAGCTTTAAAAACATTATTTTTAAGAGTGGCAAGAACAGCAACAGAATGGTCATGGCTCCAGGAACCTTTTTGTTGTTCAATCCAATCTAATGCGACATATTCAAACGAATTTGCTCTTTTTTCTTTTTCAGCTCGTTCTTTTTCTCTGTTGTTCTGTTTTTCTCTTCGTCTTTCCAGTGCAGGGTTAATCCCTTTTTTTACTAAATTCTGCGCCTTTTTATGTTTTTTTCTGGCCTCTGCCAAAGAGAGGTCAGGATAACGGCCAATGACATACATCTGCTGCTTATTGTCCAGTCTGTAACGATAGAGCCACCGTTTCACACCCGACCGGGTGAATTCAAAGCATAATCCTCCGCCATCGGTTAAACGTCCAGGCTCTTTCCTGTTGCGAACCTGCAATACAGTCAACTTCGACATCTCCGCCCCTTTGTGTGTATTTCACGCCAGTCAGTTCGTGTTCACTTTTAAATATACACACACGTACACACAAAAATCAATGGACTTTTTCGGAAACTACTGGATCACCCCGGACAGCAACACCCAACAAAAAAGCCCCAAACCATTGCTGGCTGGGGCCTGAAAGAACTTTACGGGAAGCTCTTGGAATAACTTCTGGTGCCGGAGGTCGGAATCGAACCGACACGGGCCAAAGCCCGCTGGATTTTGAGTCCAGTGCGTCTACCAGTTTCACCACTCCGGCATAAATAGAATGGATGGGTGATTAATACTGTAAATGGTTCCAAACTGTCAAGAAAAATGGCGTATTCAGGAAGCTTCCACGAAAATATTACGAAGAGTATACGTATAATTAACTGCTGACCAGACACTCAAAACCACTGAGATATACAGCAGCACCATTCCAGATTCATACTGAAATGGAATGGGGAGAAGATTCAATGGAAAAAGCAGCAAACCAACACCATAATACTGAAAATTACTTTTAATTTTACCAAGATTGTCGGCAGCCACAACTATCCCTCTGGATGCCGCAAGGCCGCGAATTCCCGTTATAAAAATCTCACGACCGATAATAATCAGGCAGACCCAGGCCGGTACACGACCAAGAGGAATAAGCATAATAAGAGCCGCCGTTACCAGAAGTTTATCGGCAAGCGGATCCATAAGTTTTCCAAGAATTGATTCTGAATGAAACTTTCTTGCGAGGTAGCCATCAAGCCAATCAGTAAAAGCGGCGAGTGCGAAAACTGACCAGGCAAGAAAGGCAATGAAAACAGTCTGCTCCAGTGTCATGAGAAACACTAGCAGAGGGATCATCAGAAATCGCATCCCGGTTAGAATATTTGGCCAGGTCATAAGTTGCTTCATTGGATGCCTTCACACATTTCGATTATTTTTCATTGAGTGCGGCAATCCTGATTCGAGACTGCTGGATATTGCCCCTATAACCTTTATAATGGCCCATAACTTTTTGAACATAACGAACAGTTTCTGGGATTTTCGGGATTCGCTGGAGGCGTTTCACCAATGTCGGTCCGGCATTATAAGCAGCCAGACTCAGTGGTACATTACCATCAAAAAGCTCTAACATATCCCTTAGATAACGGGTACCACCGTCGATGTTTTCGTGTGGATTAAAGGGGTTGCGAACATTAAGCCCCCTTGCCGTCTCTGGCATCAACTGCATTAATCCCTGAGCACCTGATTTGGACAGGGCGTAGCAATCAAAATCTGATTCAGTTTTAATAACCGCCTTTATCAGATAGGGATCAACATTATACTGACGACTGGATCGTCTGATATGATAATCATATGAAGAGGCATCATACCTTGTCTGCCTCGGCCGAAAAACTGGCTGAAGTGACGCGGTTACAACTCCAGGCCTTCTGCTTATCCCGACCCGTTTACTTAAAGGGCGGCAGTTAACAGAACTGTTCATATTGGTATACTGCTTTTTCCCGGCAGCATCCACACAAACATACATCTCCGCTTCCGCCTCAGACTGCAACAGAAACAGCAGAAAAAATCCTGCAAACAGAGTTAGAAGAGTAACCGTTTTTCCCATATGATTTTCCCTGCTACTTCTATTTCTTTCTGTTTTCCCAATCAGATAAAAACTGTTCAATCCCTATGTCAGTGAGCGGATGCTTAGCAAGCTGTTCTATCACTTTCAACGGAATAGTCGCAATATCAGCTCCGATTGCTGCGGATTCCATGACGTGCTGCGGACTACGAACGCTTGCCACTATCACCTCTGTCTGAAATCCATAAATACGGAAAATCGACATAATTTCATTTACCAAATCCATTCCCGGAGTACCTATATCATCCAGACGGCCAACAAAGGGAGAGACATAGGTTGCACCGGCTTTTGCAGCAAGCAGCGCCTGGGCAGCTGAGAATATCAGAGTGACATTGGTTTTAATACCAAGAGCAGTGAGTTGCTTAACAGCCTTAATGCCTTCCATGATCATGGGAATTTTAATCACAATATTATCACTCATGGCAGCAAGTACCTTTGCCTCCTCGATCATTCCCTCTGCTTCAAGGCTCACAACTTCAGCACTGATGGGACCATCAACAACGGCCACGATGTCTCTAAGGATCTCCTCAAAAGGCTTATTCTCTTTGGCAATCAGTGATGGATTGGTGGTCACTCCATCAACCATGCCCATGGCAATACCTTTCTTGATCTGTTCGAGATTGGCGGTATCTATAAAAAATTTCATTTCTTTTCTCCTTCTTGACTGACAAATAAATTGCAGCACTCTTCACTGCAGAAATACAGGATTTCACCTCTTGTCTGGGAATTGAGTCGAACAGCCTGCTCCCTGGGAACCAGTTTGTGACAGACCGGATCTTCAACCAGCACATCGGCAATCGGCCCGTCATCCTGTTTGTGAATTTCTTCCTTTGTATCCTTTTTTTTCTTCCAGTCACTGGCCAGCAACCGATATCCAAGGTACAGAAGAAGGGCTATGATAATTAGTTTTATCGGACCCATGTCAATAGTATAGTATCATTTTCTCTAAAAAGTCGATGGCAAATCATGCCCAGGTATCACGCTTGATTTCCTGAGCGGCTACTATTCCTGCGCCCATCTGTTGCAGAAGCTTTTGATGCATCGCCACTGCTGTCAATCCATTAACTGGGTCACTGTGCTCTGGATCAATCTCCACAAGGGGCTCCAGCACAAAGAGTCTTTCCCCAATATGAGGATGCGGCAACACCAGCTTACTGGATGTCAGGACACACCCATCAAAGTAAAGAATATCCAGGTCAAGCAGACGATCCTCATACTCTTCCCCAGCCGTTTTTCTGCTACGGCCAAATTCTTTCTCCACCTGCTGCAACACAACAAGTAAAGATTCAGGGGGAAGAGTTGTCTCCAGAATCCCGACTGCGTTCAAGAAAAGATTTCTGCTCTCCATCCCCACGGGTTCAGTAATATAAGGGCTGGAAAGACAGATGGAATCAAGCGCCTCCTCATTGCCCAGTCGTCGCCAGGCCTTCTGCAAGATTTGTTTACTCTCGCCAAGGTTTGAGCCAAGCGCCACCCAGACCCGACTTCTACCACTCAAGCCTATAGATCCTGTAATCCCAGGACATCAAACATGGTGTAAAGGCCCGGTTTCTTGTCGGCAATCCAGGCTGCAGCTTTTGCTGCGCCCTGAGCAAAATTATCACGGCTGTGGGCACGGTGAGTGATTTCAATCCGTTCTCCGGGGCCACAAAAATAAATGGTGTGTTCGCCAACGATATCGCCGCCGCGAACGGTCTGAACACCAATCTCTTCAACACTGCGTTCACCAATTATGCCATTTCGTTCGTAGACTCCGACTTCAGCAAGGTTTCTCTTCACACCGGAGGCCGCCATCTCAGCAAGTTTCAGAGCAGTACCCGAGGGTGCATCTTTTTTCTTGTTGTGATGGAGTTCCACAATCTCTATATTGTAATCATCCCCGAGGATAGAAGCGGTTTTAGCTGCGAGTTTAAAAAGGACATTGACACCTACTGCCATATTGGGCGACTGGACACAGGGAAAATCAGTGGAAAGCTGTTTCAACTCGTCAAGATTCTCTGCACTGAGGCCCGTGGTACCAATAACCATGGCAGTCTTATGTGCTGCTGCTATTTTTGCAAAACCCATTGTCGCTTTGTGAAAAGTGAAGTCGATAATCACATCACCCTTATCGATTACAGCTTCCAGTCCTTCCTCAATGGTCACACCAGCACTGCCCCAGCCACCCATTTCACCGGGATCACGCCCTATAGCCGGACTTCCTGCTGCCTCAAACGCAGCAGCATAATGAAGTTCAGGATGCTGCGAAACCATATATCCAATACGCTGCCCCATTCTTCCCGCAGCGCCTGCAATAATTACATTTATCATCTGTTTCTTCCTTAAACTGTTTTCCTACAGAAGACCTGCATCTTTCATTGCTCCTTTCAGAGTTTGCAGAGCCTTGTCATCAATCTCGGTCAGTGGCAGTCGTGCTAAACCATTTTTGATTTTACCCATGAGTTCCACGCCTTTTTTTGCGGGAACCGGATTTGGGGCCGCAAACATCGATGTCATCAGGGGGAGGAGACTGTAGTGAATGTCATTTGCCTTTTTGATATCACCGGAAAGGGCAGCCTCCATCAGATCTGCCATACCACGAGGATGCACATTCGATGTAACTGAGATAACACCTTTACCCCCTATAAAAACCGTTGGCATTGAGGTGAAATCATCCCCTGAGAGGACGATGAAATCGTCTGGACACTGACGAATTATCTCACTTATCTGCTGCAACGATGCAGAGGCTTCCTTGATACCGATGATATTTTCAAGTTCAGCCAGACGAGCGACAGTCTCAGGCAGCATATTGGTAACGGTTCGGCTCGGAACATTATATAGGATAACTGGGATATCAACAGCTTCTGCAATTGCCTTAAAGTGTTGATACAAGCCTTCCTGACTTGGCTTATTGTAATAAGGGACCACGGAAAGAGTGGCATCCGCCCCGCTGGTCTTTGCACTTTTCGCAAGATCAATGGATTCGGCGGTTGAGTTGGCACCCGTTCCAGCAATTACTGGAACACGTCCAGCAACAGTTTTTACCGTAAGCTCAATGATCCGTTTATGCTCATCAAAGCTCACAGTTGCTGATTCACCAGTCGTTCCACAGGGGACGATTCCGTGAGTCCCGTTTTCAATCTGAAAATTAATCAGATCGACCAGCCCCTGCTCATCAATTTCATTATTAATAAAGGGGGTAACAATTGCGACGATTGCGCCATGATATTTTTCCATGATTCTATTCTCCTTCTCTATTAGACTGAAGACCGAAGGTTACAGGCTGAGGTAAAAGCATAAATACCCTCTCCCTCTTCCTCGTTCCCTTCTGCCTCGTTCATTCCAGTGATTCGGCCGTTAGCTGGCCGATGTAGATAATTCGTGCTGGTCCCTGCAGATATACGTTCTCTGCAGTACCATCCTGATTCAGATCAAAAACAATGGTCAATTTTTCTCCACCCGAAGTGATAACAGTCACCGGCGAGACCACAAGTCCCCTGTTCGCCGCAAATATTGCGGAAGCAACAGCACCTGTCCCGCAGGCCATGGTTTCATCCTCCACGCCCCGCTCATAGGTACGAACCCGGACAGTACCATCGTTCAGAGATTGGACAAAGTTGACGTTCGTCCCAGCGGGAGCAAACTGCTCATGGAATCGAATTGCATGACCCCATTTTTTCACAGCAATTTCCGCGCCCTCATCTTTAAAAATCACCGCATGGGGAACTCCGGAGTTCATAAAAGAAATCTCCGTCGCCTCTCCGTCAAGCTCTGCTTCAAGACCACTTCGATAATCAAAGGGTGCCGTCATCAACAGGCTTACATCTCCGCTATCATTTAAAACCTCGGCCTCAATAATTCCCGCCAGGGTCTCAAAAGACATTTTCCTTTCTGCAATCCCTCTGGCAAATGCAAAGCGGGCTGCACATCGGGCACCGTTTCCACACATTTCAGCTATGGAGCCATCTCCATTGTAAAACCGCCAGCTAAAATCCGCCTTCTCTGAACCTTCAATAAAAATAACTCCATCTGCACCAACGGAAAACATCCGACGGCAGACACGGCGTACGAAATCGGACTGTTTATCTTCCGGTACCAAAGGTCTGCGATGGTCAATAACTATAAAATCATTGCCAGTACCGCTCATTTTGGCAAAGGGTACAGGAAATTCGATATCCATACTATTTCTCCACAAATTCAGGAATACTTTCACCCTGAATCAATGATTCCACACTTTCGCGCTTGCGTATAATTCTAAACTGATCTCCGGAAACCATCACTTCTGCAACACGAGGCCTGGAATTATAATTAGATGCCATGGTAAAACCATAGGCACCAGCGCTGAGAACCGCCAGCAGGTCACCCTGCTCGACATGTGGTAACCTGATATCCTTTCCAAGAAAATCACCAGTCTCACAGATAGGACCAACGACATCAGCAACTTGAACGAGATCGGCATCTTCCTTAACTGGTTCAATACGATGATACGCACCATACAGGCTGGGACGGGTGAGATCGTTCATCCCGGCATCGACTACCACGAAATGCTTCTCTTCTGCACCACCTCTGTTGCTTTTGGTGTACTGGACTTCAGTGACCAGAATCCCGGCATTCCCGACAATAACCCGACCCGGCTCAAGTATCAGAGTGGCCGATAAACCATCCAGCTCTTCCTTGATGGCACTTGCGTACTCTTTAGGATGGGGTGGTTCTTCATCATCATAAGTGATGCCCACCCCGCCACCAAGATCGATGTACTGTATAGTAATTTCATTTTCAGCCAGGCGTCCGACAAAGGCTTTAAGCTTTCGCAAAGTTTCAACAAAAGGTGATATAAGGGTCAACTGAGAACCAATGTGACAGCTCACGCCCTTCACCTCAATATGTTCCATTGCCTCAGCTTGCAGATACAGATCAAGTGCCTCATGAATGGGAATACCGAACTTGTTCTTAGCCAGACCCGTGGAAATGTACGCATGGGTTTTGGGATCAACATCAGGATTCACCCGAAAGGAGACGGGAGCCTTCACTCCCATATCTGCAGCCACCGTATTTAGACGATGCAGCTCCTGTTCTGATTCAACATTAAAAAAGAGGATATTGGATTGCAGACCGTAACGCAGTTCGCTTTCAGTTTTCCCCACACCCGAATAGATTATCTTCCCAGGATCGATACCAGCCTGCAGAGCACGAAACAACTCTCCACCGGAAACAATATCCGCACCACCGCCAAGGCCTCCAAAAAGCGACAAAATGGCAATATTCGAACAACTCTTCACCGCAAAACAGGTAATATGGTCTATCCCTTCAAATCCTGAGTCAAAGGCCTGAAAATGCCGGGTCAGAGTCGCTTTTGAGTAGAGATAGAAAGGCGTCCCCACTTCTTTTGCAATATCGCTGACAGCGAGATCTTCACAGAAGAGCTCACTGTTTTTATATTCAAAATGATTCATGTTCTTTGTAAGACTATCTCATAATAACTGAAAAATATTAATGACGTATGCTGGCCTCACGAGATTGTTCACTCTCGTTTGGAGTTTCCGCCTTGTCGTAAGCGGTGACAGAATAAAAGTAACTTCCATCAACAGCTACATTCACGTCCTCAAAAATGGAGTAGACACCACTCACATCACCAATCACCCTGGCTGTTTTTTCATCTGCACTACGTCGATATACCTTATATCCCTTCACATCTGCATCCTGGGACTTGTCCCAGAAAATCTTAATACCACCACCGGTCTGCACCGCCGTGATTCCGGTGGGAGCCGCGGGGGGAGTCTGATCTATGGCAGTAGCTGCCACTGCCCCTGAAAGACCTCCACTTACGGCAACTCCATCAACCATAAGGAGCGACTGAACTTTATAATAAAAAGTTTCCCCATTTTTCAGTGACTTATCAACAAACTGAGTAGCTTTTACAGGTTCACCAATGCTTTCAAAGCCTGCATTATCCCTGCTACGCTGCACCTGATAGAGCAGCGGATAACTGACATTCTCTCCATCCATAAGCTGCGTCACAGTCTGCCAGCTGACAACAACACTGGAATCAACCCCTTTTGCCGTCACACCTTCCGGAGCTTTGGCTGGAATATGCCACACAAAAGAGACGATATTAGAGTCTGGACTCGCCGCCCACCAACTTGTTCTGGCATTAACCTTGAAAAAGTATTTATGTCCAGAACGCAGAAGTGAAGTCTCATATGTACCCTGCCGTGTTTTCTCCGGATCAACCACCCCACCCGGAATCTGTATGGCTTCATTAAAGGGAATCGGGCATGTGGGACAATAATCTTTCAGTGGAACAACTGCCCTGTACACATCAAAGGTAGCAATGTCGGTAAGGTCAGTCCCTCTAATCGTCTCCTTAGGAAAGCTCCAATTCAGGATTACCCCTTTTTCACTCACTGAATACCGTAAATCTTCAATGGCCTTGGGAACAATGGAATCAGGAGGAACGGGTTCAGTCTTATACCCACAACCGCCTGCCAGAAACAGTGTTCCAGTAAGAAGAATTGCCCCTGCAAACTGTGCTTTTCTCAACATCATTACTCTCCAATTCCCATTTGTTTTTCAGCAGCTTGCACTGCTTCTTCAACCCGCAGTGTTGCGGTTCCTCCGGTCGAGACTCTGGAGTTCACAGAACCTTCAACACTCAACACATCAAAAACATCCTCATCAATGACAGGAGAAAAGTCCCGCATCTCCGAGAGAGTCAAATCGGTCAATTCACAGCCCTTTTCTATACAGGTGGCTACTGCCCGTCCCACGATGCCGTGTGCCTCACGAAAGGGCACATCATGGAGGACAAGATAATCGGCGAGATCCGTGGCCGTCATAAATCCCGTCCGGGTTGCCTCCCGCATGCGCCCGGTATTGAAATCCAGGTTCCCAAGCATTTCAGCCATAATGGCAAGTGAGGCAGATACGGTATCCACCGCATCAAAAACAGGTTCTTTGTCCTCCTGAAGATCCCGGTTATACGTCAACGGCAAACCTTTCATCAGGGTAATAAGGGACATAAGACTGCCCACCACTCTGCCGGACTTACCACGGATCAGTTCAGGGATATCTGGATTCTTTTTCTGTGGCATAATGGAAGAGCCGGTGCAGAACTTATCTGCAATACTGACAAAAGAAAATTCCTGGCTGGACCAGAGCACCAACTCTTCTGAGAGTCGTGAGAGGTGAAGCTGGATCATGGTACAACAGGAGACAAATTCAATGGCAAAATCACGATCCCCGGAAGTGTCCATGGAATTGGCCGTCACCCTGTCAAAACCAAGGAGCCCGGCAACCATTTCCCTGTCAATGGGGAGACCTGTTCCAGCCATGGCCGCCGCGCCAAGGGGCAGAACATTAATCCGCTTCCTGCAATCTGCAATGCGCTCACTATCACGGCCGAACATTTCATAATAGGCCATCATGTGATGGGCAATCAGTACCGGTTGTGCCCGTTGCATATGGGTATAGCCAGGCATCACCTGTCCCATGTATCTCCTGGCAAGCCCCACAAATGCTCTGCGTATATTCTCAAGCAGTATAACAAAACGGTCACACTGATCACGAAGATAAAGACGAAGGTCCAATGCTATCTGATCATTGCGGCTCCGGGCACTGTGCAGTTTGGCTCCGGCCGGACCAATTGCATCGATAAGCGCCTTTTCAATATTCATATGAATATCTTCAAGCTCACTCTTGAAGGAAAATTCCCCATTATCAATAGCTGTTTCAATATCGGACAGGCCATCGATGATAGCGCTCAACTCTTCTGCCGTGAGCAGGTCATTGGCTGCCAGCATGGTAGCATGGGCTTTGCTGCCCATAATATCATACGAATACAGACGCCTGTCGTAGCTGATCGATTCGGTAAAGGCTTCCACCGAGGCCGCGGTAGCCCCTTCAAACCGTCCGCCCCAGAGCTTTTGAGATGTATTTTTTTTCACGTTCAACTATCCACTACTTCTTTTGCATGGCTATGATCTGCAAGCGCAAACCGTTGAGACGGATAAAGCCACCGGCATCGGCCTGATTGTAAACAGTATCTTCTTCAAATGTGGCAAAACTTTCCTGATACAGTGAGTAATCCGATTTCTTTCCAACGGAGACACAATTCCCCTTGTACAGTTTCATCCGCACTGTGCCGTTCACCGTCTTCTGACTCTCATCCATGGTCACCTGAAGCAGTTCCCGCTCGGGGGAAAACCAGAAACCATTATAGACAAGCTCTGCGTAGCGTGGAACCAGAGAATCCCTGATTCGCATCACTTCCCTGTCCATACACATGGTTTCCAGGTCACGATGTGCATTGCGGAGCAGGGTGCCACCGGGAGTTTCATAGACGCCGCGGGACTTCATACCCACAAAACGGTTTTCAAGGAGATCAAGACGACCGACACCATTGGCACCGGCAACCTTATTCAGGGCCGTGAGGAGGGGCAGGGGATCCATGCGTTCGCCATTAATGGCAACGGGATTCCCTTTCTCAAAATCAATCTCAACATAGGTCGGCTTATCCGGTGCATTTTCAGGAGACACGGTAAGCTTGTACATATCCTCATCGGGCTCGTTCCACGGATCTTCCAGAAGCCCGCCTTCAAAACTGATATGAAGAATATTCTCATCGGAACTGTAGGGGTTCTTCTTGGTAGTGGGTACCGGAATATTGTGTTTTTTGGCAAACTCTTCAAGCTTGGCCCTGGAATTCAAATCCCATATACGCCAGGGGGCAATAATCTTTAAACTTGGATCAATTCCGAGATAGGAAAGTTCAAAACGAACCTGATCATTTCCTTTGCCGGTGGCACCATGGCTCACGGCATCCGCACCTTCAGCATGGGCTATGCGTACCTGCTCCTTGCCGATGATTGGACGGGCAAGGGAAGTTCCCAGCAGATAGGATCCTTCATAGATGGCGTTGCAGCGGAAAGCCGGAAAGATATAATCTTCAACAAACTCCTGACGGAGATCAGAGATAATTACCTTTTCGGCCCCGGTGGCCATTCCTTTTTTACGAATTGCGTCCCAGTCTTCTGTCTGTCCGACATCGGCAGCATAAGCGATAACAGGACACTCATATTCTTCTTCCAACCATTTCAAAATGACTGAAGTGTCCAATCCGCCAGAATAGGCCAGTACGATTTTTTTAACGTCCATTATATTTTTCTACCTCTCCCGCAACATCAAGCCACGGAAATTGTTTTTCTTTTCTTTTTTTACAATTCGCTAACCCAAGTAAGTGATCAGGGTGCCGTAGATTCGTACAGGCATGATCAGCCGCAATAGTCTCCTCTATGCGGACGATTGTGACCGTACGAATATGCGGTGCTCCTGGTCACTTACCGCCAATAAGATGCTCCAGAATGGCCTTATGCATATGCATCTTATTCTCTGCCTGATCAAAAGCCACACACTGCTCCGACTCGAGTACTTCTCCCGTGATCTCTTCCTCACGATGGGCCGGCAGACAATGTAAAACTATGGCATCCGCGGGAGCCTTGGCCATCAGGGCCGCATTAATCTGCAATGGCCGGAAAATGGCCAGGCGTTCTTCCGCCTCTTCCTCCTGGCCCATGGAGGCCCAGACGTCCGTATTAATCACATCGGCCTCCGCCACCGCCTCTTCAGGACTGCGTGTGACGGTAATCGGTTTTACCGCTTCCTTCTGTGCCGCTGCCATAATCTCAGGATCGGGGTCATAGCCTTCAGGACAGGCAAGAATCAGCTCAAAACCGATGCGGCCGGCAGCCTGTATCCAGGAGTTGGCCATATTGTTGCCATCACCTATCCAGGCGATTTTCAAATCTTCAATATTCCCTTTTTTCTCCACAACAGTCATGATATCGCTGAGAATCTGACAGGGGTGATGCAGATCCGTAAGCGCGTTGACAACCGGCACGGAAGAATATTGGGCAAGCTCTGTAACCACTTCCTGACCAAAGGTCCGTACAACCATTCCATCCACATACCGGGCCATGACTCTGGCCATATCCTTCAAGGGCTCGGAACGGGCAAGCTGGGTATCACGGCCGGAAAGGAAAATAACCTGCCCGCCAAGACCATACATGGCCGACTCGAAAGATACACGGGTCCTGGTGGAAGGTTTCTCAAAAATCAACCCAACCGTCTTTCCTGCCAGCTGTTGATGAGTAACTCCGGCAAGACGTTCTTCTTTCAGCTGAATGGCGCGATGAATAAAACCAAGTAGTTCTTCTTTACTAAAATCCTGCAATGACTGTAAGTGGCTGACCATGACTCGTATCTTCCATGCACAGATCCATCTCTTTCTTAAGACAAGACCTCTTAATCTGTATCCCCGAGCCCAATTGCTTTATTATAGGGGGGAAAGAAACCATATTTACCCAAAACAGGATTGATTTGCAAAGATTTTCGTGAACCTGATTAGCACTCCTCCTCAGCATACCCGCCTGAGGAGGAGCTGTTTCGTGTTGATTATATAGGCATCTGCGGCCTGGACAGCCGCAGCAGAACCCCCAGGGATGGGCTTATGGCGTCCCATATAATCGACACGAAACAGCTCCAGATAGCAAAGCTGAGTTTCGATGCTAATCAGGTTCGTGAAAAGAGCCACTCAGACCTTACATTCTCCCAAAACTTCACCTAAGGCATTTAATAACTGATCAATTTCAGCCTTGGTGATAATAAGAGGAGGCAGAAAACGAAGCGCAGTATTTCCGGCAAAATTAATAAGAACCCCCCTGTCAAAAAGGGTTTTCACTATTGCACCACCCTGCTCGACTCCCTTTTCAGTAAGGACAAGACCTCGAATCAGCCCCATTCCCCGCGCTCCACTTGCGAGCAGCGGGAAGCGTGCAGCCAGTTCCTCAAGCCCCTTCTGCAGATAGTCACCTTTTTCTTTAACCTCTGCCAGAAAACCCTCTTCAAGCATAATCTTCAGAGTAGCCACGGCTCCCGCTGCAGCCACCGGGTTGCCGCCGAAGGTAGTGCCATGGGTTCCCGGAACCAGGGAGGCGGCAATCTCTTTCCTTGTGAGCATGGCACCAATGGGCAGGCCGTTACCAAGGGCCTTGGCAACGGTCATAATATCCGGCACAATCCCCAGTTGCTCATAGGCAAAAAGGCTTCCGGTTCGCCCGATTCCGGTCTGGATTTCATCAAAGATCAAGAGAAGATCATGCTTCCGACATAACCCCTGCAAACCCTTCAGATAGTCCACATCCAGCGGCCTCACGCCACCCTCTCCCTGCAGGGGTTCGCACATGATGGCACAGGTCTGATCGGTGATCATGGCCTCCAGCACATTCAGGTTCCCAAAAGGAGCGTGGGAAAATCCTTCGGGCATGGGCTCAAAACCCTGGTGAAACTTGGGTTGTCCGGTGGCTGCCACCGTGGCAAGCGTCCTGCCGTGAAAAGAGCCGGCGAGCGAGATAATACCGTAGCGTTCATCACCGGCACAGATTCTGGCGAGCTTGATGGCTGCTTCGTTCGCCTCTGCCCCGCTGTTTGCGAGGAAAACCCGGTCGGCAAAGGAATTTTTGGTCAACAGCTCGGCCAGCTCCGTCTGAGGCTGGGTATAATAAAGGTTTGAGACATGCACCAACTGTCGCGCCTGCGCACATATGGCCTCGGTCACCACCGGATGACAATGGCCAAGACTGCAGACAGCTATCCCTGCCAGACAATCCAGGTATTCTTTTCCTTCAGCGTCGGTCAGGATACAGCCTTCACCCTTCACCATGGTGGCCGGATATCGTGCGTAAGTACCTATAATCACGTCGTCACTCCGTTTGGCCCAGTCTGCGTTTTCTCCACTCATCAAACAATCTCCGTTCCTATCCCTTCCCGGGTAAATATTTCAAGAAGGATGGCATGTTCTATCCTGCCGTCAATAATATGTGTTTTCGTCACCCCACCTTTTAACGCATCTCCACAGCATCTTACCTTGGGAATCATGCCACCGCCAATGGTTCCATTGTCGATATAACTCTCAAGGTCACCCTGTTTCAATGATTTCAGCAGTGTTCCTTCGTTGTCCTGGACGCCTGCAACATCGGTGAGCAAGACCAGCTTCGCGGCCTTCAGCTCTGCAGCGATGGCACCGGCCACAAGATCCGCATTGATATTAAATGCCTGACCGTCCTCTCCGACACCGACGGGCGCAATCACTGGAATAAAATCATTGGTCTCCAGTGCCTGTAGGATCTCCGGATTAACCCGGGTCACCTGGCCAACCCGTCCCAGATCAATCAACTCAGGAGGAGCATCCTCCAAGGTTCCATCATTTTTCTTACTCACCTTCATCTTTTCCGCACAGATAAGATCACCGTCACGTCCTGAAAGCCCGACCGCCCGGCCACCACAATGGTTTATATTTCCGACAATCTCCTTGTTAACCTTTCCCACAAGAACCATCTCAACCACACTCATGGTCTCTCCGTCGGTTACTCGCATCCCCTGAACATAACTGGGCTTTATCTCGAGCCTATCGAGCAGCCGATTGATCTGAGGCCCGCCACCGTGAACAATCACCGGATTGATGCCGATGTGCTTCATCAGTATAATATCCAGAGCAAATTGTTTTTTGAGATTTTCATCCACCATGGCATGGCCGCCATATTTAATAACCACGGTTTTATGCCTGAACTCCTGCATATAGGGAAGAGATTCAATTAATCCTCTGGCCCGATCAATACTTTCCTGCATATCCCTCTGTCCTTTTTATAGAAATCTATATTTTTGTTTTAAATCAAACAAATACATCCATATCGCATACAAGCCACTCTCATTCTACTGATTCATCTGATTGAAGTAAAGAAATCTTTCTTTTCCTTTCAGCTCCGGGATTTCTTTACTTTCTCAAGCTCCAAGGCTATATTAGGCCTGGTATTTGCATTGGACTCTTTCTTACTTTGTTTACCAGGAGACTTTTTTGTGAGTAATAATACTATATTTGGCTTCTTTTCAGGACTGGTTCTCTCTCTTATTTTCCTTTCCAGCCCTCTTCTTGCAGCAAGTGCACCCATCACCATCGAGGCGGATCACATGACCTCTCTGGAGAATGACAACAATGTCCTCTTCAGCGGAAATGTAGATGCAGCCCAGGCCGATGTCCGCATTCGCTCGGATAAGATGACAGTATATTATTCCGCTGCCGAGAAAGAAAAAAAACAAGAAGTCAAACGTCTTCAGTGTGTTGGCAATGTGGAGATCACTAAAGGAGCATGGCTTGGCACCGGTGAAACAATGAACTACCTGGCAAAGGAGCGCAAGGTAATCCTGAGTGGCAACGCTAAGGCATGGCAGGGTACCAACCTGGTGACTGGAAACACTATTATTTACTATCTCGATGAAGGGAGATCCGAGGTTGTCGGCAGTCGCCCCTCGGCCACAGTTGGTAGTGACTCCGGTGAAGCAAACAAACCTGGCCGGGTAAAAGCAACCCTTACTCCCCAATAACTATTATGGCACTGCTGGAAGTTGATAAAATAATCAAACGTTACCGTGCTCGCACCGTGGTTGACGGAGTAAGTCTCCAGGTGAACACCGGTGTTATCGTCGGTCTTTTAGGCCCGAACGGTGCCGGCAAGACCACTTCATTTTATTCAATTGCCGGATTTATCCGTCCCGATGAGGGGCATGTTCTGCTCAATGGTGAAGATATCACCAAGTTCCCCATTCACATGCGAGCTCAAAAGGGCATCTCCTACCTTGCTCAGGAACCCTCGGTTTTTAAAAAACTGACAGTTGAAGAGAATGTCCGCATCATCCTCGAGCCTCTTGGACTGTCAAAAAACGAGATAAATAACCGCATCGATGAACTTATGGCAGACCTTAAAATCGAATACCTCCGGGAAAATAAAGGGCACGCCCTGTCCGGAGGTGAGCGACGCCGGGTTGAGATCATGAGGGCTCTTGCCACACGCCCGAGTTTCATCCTCCTTGACGAACCCTTTGCTGGCATTGACCCCCTTGCCGTGGCAGACATCCAAAAGCTTATCATTGCATTGAAGGACAAGGGATTAGGGGTTCTGATCTCAGACCACAACGTTCGGGAAACCCTTCAGGTTTGTGATTTTGCCTACATCATGAACGCAGGACAGATTTTGACCAGTGGCGTTGCAGATGATATTATTGAAAGTGAAGTAGCCCGTAAAATGTATCTTGGCGAAAATTTCAGCATGTGATGTAAACAACACTAATGGCCCTCGAACTCAGACAACAGCTCAAGCTATCACAGAAACTGGTAATGACGCCTCAGTTGCGTCTGGCTATTAAACTACTACAGATGAACCGGCTGGAGCTTGGCGACGCACTACAGGCCGAAATTGAGCAGAACCCAGGCCTCGAAGAAGATGTCAGCATTCAGGAACATCATGAGAACCCGCAAAGCCTCTCCACAACAATCGAACAGAAAGGAACGGAAAAGGAGCAGGATTATACCGATCAGGTCAGAGCAGAAGACACTATCCCCGAGACAAATTGGGAAGACTACGCCAACACCTTTGACAGCAATGTTTCCTTTTCCCACGAGACACCTGCGGCGGATGCTCCCAGCCAGTTTGATTTCATCTCAGAAAAACCGGGCCTCCTCGCCTATCTGCAGTGGCAGCTCGCCCACGCCGAACTTGAGCCTGAAGAATGGGATACTGCTCTTTTTATTGCCGGCAACCTTAACCGTTACGGATTTCTCGAATGTAGTCTTGAAGAGGTCATGGAAGCCACCAAATGTGACCGCGATTCTGCAGAATATATTCTTGAGGTGATTCAGGATCTCGATCCTCCAGGCATTGCCGCCCGTGACGTCTCCGAGTCACTCTTTCTTCAATTGGAACGCATGGGGATGAAAGACTCCCTTGCCGCCGAAATCGTTAAAGATCATCTTAACCACCTGCAGACCCGCAATTACAAGGCCATCAGCCAGGCAACGGGCCGCAAACGTAATGAAGTAATCAAGGCTATTGAGTTCATCACCTCCGAGCTCACCCCGTATCCGGGCCTTCCCTACAGCACCGAAACAACGAACTATGTTGTCCCGGATGTCTATGTTCGAAAAATCGATGGCGAATTTGTTATCCATCTCAACGAAGAGGATATTCCCAACCTGAAACTCTCCTCCCAATTGCAGGAACTGCTGCAGGCCGATGAGGGCACCATCGAGAAGTCATCAAAGGCCTATATCAGAGAGAAGCTTAAAGATGCCGGATGGTTCATCAAGTCTTTGCATCAACGCCAGCGTACCATATTCAAGGTAATGGAAAGTATCCTCAAATTCCAGCGCGAGTTCTTCGAGCATGGAGCAACCCGCCTCAAACCGCTCATCCTGCGTGACGTTGCCGAAGACATAGAAATGCACGAGTCTACCATCAGCCGGGTAACATCAAACAAGTATGTGCACACTCCTCTGGGGATATATGAACTGAAATATTTCTTTTCCACAGCCATTCCACGAGCCGGGGAGGAGTCACTTGCCGCGGAATCAATCCGGGAGCGTATCCGGAAAATGATTCAGGACGAAGATCCTCACAAACCCCTCAGTGATAACAGTATTTCTGAAAAACTTGCCGAAAGAAATATCGAAATCGCCCGCCGTACCGTTGCAAAATACCGGGAACAGCTGAAGATCCTTCCAGTAAAACATCGTCGCAAACCCAAATAACCAGCCTTGTAAAACCACCCTCAAGAACTCAATGTATTATTGCCACACCGTCGAATGAGCCGCCTCGAACGCATCTACTTTTTTCACCAGCAACTCAAAGCTGACCGCTTTCCCAATGCCCAGAGCCTGATGAAAGAGTTTGAACTTTCCCGCGCCACCGCTCATCGCGATATCAGCTATATGCGTGACAGACTGCTCGCCCCCCTGACATTTAACGCCAGTCGCAAGGGTTTTTGCTACACTGAAAACGACTTTTCCCTCCCCTTTGAAGAAAGCCCAAAGATTCTCTTCCTTATGGGCTTGCTCAATAAAATGGCAGATGAAGCAGGACTTGGCAGCCTTCCGGAGATGAAAAAACTAGAGAAACGCCTGAGTCAGCTGATTGCTCCTGGCTATGAACGGGTAATGGAGAATGTCCTCTGCCAGTGGGTGGAGGTTGAAACACTGGCACCAGCCATTTTTGAAACAATCGTTGAAGCGGTGCTGAAAGACCGTCTCCTTGAGATTGAGTATTGCTCGGTTGAAGGTGCGAAAAGCAGTCGTACAATTGACCCCCAGCGCCTGATCAACTACCAGGGACGCTGGTATCTTCTTGCGTACTGCTACCTGAGAAAGGGGCATCGTCTTTTTCATATGGCAAGAATCGAAAAAGCGGAAACGGGAATAAAACGAAAAGCCCCGCAACACCTTGCCCCCGAGTCTTTTCTCGATGATGCCTTTGGCATTTTCGCAGGAGAATTTCGCTATCATGCAAAAATCGCCTTCACCTCCACCGCTGCAGAACTGGTGCGCAGGCAATTCTGGCACGAAAATCAGCTGATCGAAGAGACAGAAAACGGCATTGTTCTTACCCTGCCGGTTAATGATGACAGAGAAATCATTATGAAGATCCTTCAGTATGGTTCAAGAGCAAACGTTATCGCGCCAGATTCACTGCGCAAACGTGTAATGGAAGAGATTATCAAGATGTCAAACTCGTATCACCGATAATTCCTCTCTATAACCTGTTCTCAGACTCCCCCATGGAATAACTCCCCTTCCTGATATTCCCAAATGTCAGCTCCGGTAGACTGTAAAAAATTCCTCGCAACGCCTGATTCAGGTTTTCTCTTCCATCAAGAGGAAGTATTGCCAGACCGGCCACTCCGTGTGCAATACCATAGGCCACATTTACAAGACCCAGAAGCGGACGCAACAGCAGAGAGTCATCTGTAAAAAACAGAAAAGGAGTATCTTTGCTGCGAGGCTGATACAGAGTAGAGCTTACGGTATTTGATTCCCTGAGCCAGACGACAAGGTCGTTCTCCTCGGCATACAGAGTCTCCAGATTCCGCAGACGTCTGGCCTGAAGGAACTGTTCATCCTGCAGAGAAAAGGCCTTAACCGATTGTTCATAGAAGAGAAAGGGTATAAAGGCAAATCCGCTGTCCGGTTCCATCCAGCCGCCAAGAACATTTTTTCCTGATTCAGAATCTGTAAAGGTGGAATTGAGGGAACGTATCAACTCGGTGGCACAATTTCGCGTAAAGAGATTGTAGCCATAAAGGTTTTCACTTTTTTTCTGTTTTTCTGCAATCTCCTCTTCGAGTATTTGGATATTTTTCTCAACACCATCAGGGTGCGGATGCAGTGTATCAAGTGTTACATTGCCAGGCCGTGTCGGCAGGGTCACTTTCGTCAGGAGCCGCACCCTTCGCTGCCCACCATTTACCTGCTCCAACTCCCAGGCCCTTGCCCGGCCAGTCTCCATAAGTGAATAGGCAATCTCGAGGTGACGTCCTTCTTTAAAAAACAACTCACGGCGTTTTTCAGACTGCTCCAGCAACCCCTCCTGCAGAATCCGTAACCGGTCACCCTCGATGTCCTCATCACTGAGTTTCACCTCCCGCACATCTGCAAAAAATGGATCAAGGGTCAACATCTGCCCTTTCTCCAGTGAACTTTGAACCGCCAGGAATCTGGCAGTCTGAAGAAGAATAGTCGTTCCCCTGTCGGGACGTCTGGACCGAAGTAATTCAACAAGCGATTCGGCAAGATGGTCTCCAAATGCTTTCAAGATTTCTCTCTCAGAGACATTCAACGACACCTCCTTATCCATCGCTGGAATAAGGGCATCATCGGTCAGTGCCCGATTATCCAAAAGCACTCGTAGAGCTTCCCGAAGGGCAAGAATTTCCGGAAATCCATTTCCCGGTCTTCTGCCCTGATTCATTGCCGCAACAGCTTTATACAGCTCTCCTTCCACCTCTTTCAAAGTGAATTCAAGGAAATCTGCACCCAATGTTTTCTCTATATATCCCGGAAGATCCGACGGAGAAACAGCCCTCCAGGTATTCGTGAAAAAGCCGAGACAGTCCACCGCAACATCTGTCTTTCCGGCAAGCAGGCTCTCAATAAATCGTTTTTCCTGACGGAGTTGTTCAAGAGCATTAAAAAACTGCTCCTGAGCAGCAAGCAGTTCCGCAAAATGATTGCGTATCTGTATAGCTGCTGAGAGATCCAGTGGGAGCGCAGCAATGGCAATACTGCGATTATGGAGGTCATTGTACAAAAAGCGAAAGGAATCCCAGGGTTCACGAACAAGAAGAAAAGTTGAATCGGGAAAGAACTGATAATGAAAAACTGCATCACCAAGGCGTAAGGCCGTATGGCCACCCGCCGCCTCACCGGCATTGGCATTGATATAGAGGAAATCGATGGAAACCTTATCGGGCTGTTTCGTGACTTCAGCAGCAACAAGCTGAGAGGGAAGCCACAGGAAAAAAAGCAGTACTGGCAGACAAAGTAACCGTGGCATAGCAGATCACTGCAATCTTACATCTTATAACCCGTTATAACGCTTGAATAGTTTGAGCTTTTGGCGATGGAACGGAAAAACGGTAAATTAGTGATGGAATCCTCACTCACCCCTGCACGTCTCAAACCCTTTCCCATAGCAAGAAAGGTACTTTCTTCCTGTTCCCAGTCACTGATTCCATGGTTCTTTGCAATAGCTGTAACCTGGCGTTGATAGTCATCGGTGGTCTTCTCCCGACTGACATAGAGGACGGTGACAGCAGCGACATCTTCTTCGTAGACAGTACCCGTTGCATTTATTTTTGCCTCTTCCTCGCTACCACCGGAAGATGACGTTGAGATAGATGTTATGGAATCAAGACTTGCTGAGACAGAATCCGATGATTTCTCAAGAGAATAGGAAATAGAGCAACCTGTCTGTATCAGGGATGTGGCACACAATAAAGTAATATATATAAACTGTTTTCTAGAAAACATATTGTTCCTCTCCATCTAAAATTTAGTATTCCCTTTTAACATAGAGCACATCTGCTTTCCATTACTCTTTTATTCAGATATTCTATTTATTTTTTAAAAAAAATGCAACCGAGGTCAAGAGATCACGATCCAGAAAAACGATTTCATCAAAGATATCAGATTGAAACCATTTAGGATGAAGGCTGCATGCAAAGAAAAAAGTACTGCTTATCAGCATGTTACAGAAGCTCAGAAACTTGAACAATAGTATCCATGGTTCCAATTCTTACTGGTATGATTTGATACTGTCATTATTAGTCGACATTCGATATTATTGATGATAGGTCAATATTAAATATATAAATTTATAGTTTATTATCTACTTACTGGTAGATAAACACTGGTTAAAGAAAACGCGGAGAGCAACTTGCTTTCAAGTGGAATTTTCCCCAGTATTTCCGTTGTCGACACAACAACAACGTTTAAGAATACTTACCCTCCGTCTCATAGCACTGTGGTATATTAAAATATTCCGTACATATCACCGTGATTGAATAATCCTCCTGAAAGGTACTATGCATGAAAAATTTGCTATTTATTGGATTGTTTATTGTCCTGTTTACCTCAAATGCCTGTGCTGAACCGATTCGTATCGGAGTTATTTTTGCCAAAACCGGACGAGCTTCTGATGTGGGGGAAGATTTTTTCAAAGCCATCCGACTTCTGACGGATGATATAAACAAAGCAGGCGGCATCCTGAACAGACCAGTTGAATTAATCGAATTTGACAACCAAAGCACCCCACTCGGCTCAAAGCAGGCCGCTTTAGATGCAGTGAAAACCGATGTGGCAAGTGTAATTGGGGCGGCCTGGAGTGCCAATACCACCGCTCTTGCCGAGGTTTTTCAAAAAGAAGGAATCCCGCTCGTATCCCCCCTGGCTACAAAACCCGAGGTTACCGAAGTTGGTGATTTTATCTTCCGCGTCTGTTTTACAGACCCCTTCCAGGGAAAAGTCATGGCTAAATTTGTCCGTGAAGATTTACAGGCAGTTACGGCCGCAATATTTGTCAATGCAAGCAGTTCCTACAGCAGAGGCCTGTCGCAGGAGTTCAGTCAATCATTTGAAAATCTTGGTGGTACAGTACTTGCCACCTATGACTACATCCGCCCCGACACGGATTTTGAAAAAGAAATCGAAGATCTGCATCGTTTAAAACCTGATGTGGTCTACCTGTCCGGTTACAGTCGGGATTCTGCCCTGATTATCCGACAATCGATACAACTGGGAAACAATTTTGTTTTCGTGGGTGGAGACGGCTGGAATGAAGCAATGTACACCTTTGCTGGCCCTGAAATCGACGGCAATTATTTCACTAATCACTGGCATCCTGACAATCCCAACCCCATTAGCGCCAGCCTCATAGCAAAGTACGGTAAAACCGAATTTAAAGGCTCTCGCCTGGTACTGGCGAACGACGCCTTAATGGTACTTATGGACAGCATTACACGGGCAGGGAGCAGCGACAGAAAGGCGATCCGAATTGCCCTTGCCAACACCGTTGATTTTCAAGGAGCCACGGGAAATATCACCTTCGATACAACCGGTGATCCAGTGAAGGCGGCGGTGATTCTCCGTCTTGAGAAGGGTTCCTCCTCATTTGTCAAAGCAGTACAACCATAAAAAACGCACCTTAAGATGTTTGACCTTGGCTTAAAACAAAAGGCTTTAATCAGTATCCTGGGAATTTTCACTCTCTTCTCTCTGCTTTTTACGGCTATCTACATCCCGTTCCAAAACCAGATTAGTGACTATATCCTGGATCGGAATAAACTATTGATCCAGACTCTCATTGAAAGAGACAAGGACCCCATAGCCAACGAAATTTTTGACCACAGCGACACATCCATCAAGATTCGTCTCAAAGATATGCTCCGTGTCGATGGAGTTCTCCTTATCAGTGTTCATGACAAAAAAGGGGAAATTATTGCTTTTGAGGGACCGACAACCTCCCCGGACGAATTGACAATACCGACCAGGGTGCTGACCAGTGGAGGTACAGATAGCAATATCAGCCAATGGCAAGACCATACCGTACTGCAATATTTCTATGAGATTAAAGCCATCGGTGAACGGATGGGATTTATCCAAGTCTACTTCCTGCTGGATGATATGATGCGCTATAAGCAGTATTCTTTTATCTTTTTAATGGTCTTTCTGGCAAGTATTCTGCTGACTCTTGGGTCAGCTGGAAATTACCTGTTATCCAAAATGGTCACAGAACCAATTATTACCCTCCGAGACCTGATGTTAAAAATCCAGGCTGGCGATTTCAAACAGCGTATGGATATTCACCGGGCCGATGAATTTGGCGAACTGGCCTCCTCCTTTAACGAGATGGCAAATAATCTGGATGCGTCATACTCAGAGATCAAACAAAAGACTGACCAAATTCGGTCCATGAGGAGCTATCTGAAAAATATCATCGACTCCATGTCTTCTATGGTGATATCGGTAGATCAAGATGCGAAGATCACAGCATTAAATCAGGCAGCCCTGAATTTTATGGGGATGGATGAACAGGAAGGCATTGGAAAAAACATCTGCTCTTTCATCCCACTGTTTGAACAGTATCGCAGCAATGTACAGGATGTAATTCAGACAGGTACCCCCCTTGAATTGTATCAGCAAAAACTGGCCGAAAATCCGGAGAAGCTCTATGCTATCTTTATTTCGCCATTAACAGCGGATGCACAGGGCGCTGTTATACGCATTGATGATGTTTCAGAACTCCACGAAAAAGATGAACAACTGAAGCAAGCCCAAAAGATGGAAACCATCGGCACACTCGCCGGGGGCATTGCCCACGATTTCAACAATATACTCTCAGGTATTGTGGGAACAGCCTCTCTTTTAAAATATACCATGGAATCAGGGAAACTCGACGACAAGACACTCAACAAAAGCATTGATACCATTGAGATATCTTCAAGAAGGGCATCGGAACTTGTCAAGCAGTTACTTGCTCTTTCCCGAAAACAGGAAATGAGTATAGGGAAAATTGATCTGAATGAATCGATCCGGCACGTTGTCAATATATGCAGGAATTCCTTTGATAAAAGTATTGAAATCAGGGAAATCTATGAGCATGAACTGGCAATGAGCAATGCTGATTCATCCCAGATAGAGCAGGTCCTGTTAAACATCTGCATCAACGCTTCCCACGCCATGACCATAATGCACCGCGACCACAACGACTGGGGTGGTATTTTGTCTCTTTCAGTCACTTCTTTTTTGCCTGACAAGCTCTTTTGTGAGCGTCACAGTAATGCAGTGGAGGGCAACTACTGGCGCATCACCGTTGTCGATTCAGGTGTCGGTATGGATGACACTACAATAAAAAAGATCTTTGACCCCTTTTATACAACCAAAGAATATGGCTTGGGAACTGGTCTTGGACTATCCATCGTATACTCTACCATCCGGCAACACAATGGCATCGTAGAGGTAAGCTCCAAGCCCGGAAACGGAACGACCTTCAGTATCTATCTGCTCTCCGCAGAAAGAGAAGACGGTTCAAATGCCACTGACGTGCAATCCGAAGCAACCGGATTAACATTCGGCAGTGGAACTATTCTGGTAATCGATGACGAAGCCATTGTCCGAAATATGGCAGAACTTATCCTGCGCCAAGCCGGCTATACCGTTTTATTAGCTAAAGACGGAGAGGAAGGTCTTCAACTGTTTCGTGAAAAGAGTTCCGAAATATCTGCGGTACTGCTGGATCTGGTAATGCCCAAAATGCATGGCCATGAAGTATACAGGCACCTCAAAGAACAGGATCCTGAAGTAAAGGTACTTATGGTCTCAGGGTTTATCCATGACGAACGCGCCCGCAAGGCACTGTCAATGGGAGTCCAGGGATTTCTCCAAAAGCCCTATACCCTTGCAAGCCTCACCGACGCAATTGACACATTGCTACACTCCTGATGTGCATCTCTGGGAATACTATGCTGATATTCTTAATAGCCAGCTGATGTCAGATTAATTCGCCCCCTTTGATAGGTACCGTTTTCTCACATTTTGTGATAGGATCAACTCAAAAGAAATCGCTTTCAAACAGGCCCCATATGAAGTCATCTTAGAGGTAACTGCAATGGTCTCTTCCTCTGTATCCCTTCCCCCTACTCTGTATATTCTTTTTGTTGGGGGAGGACATGGTTGCTATGACATCCTAAACCTGCTTACCGACTATTCCTTCCAAAACATACGCCCAAAAGTCATCGGTGCAGTTGACCCCAACCCTGCTGCCAGCGGAAGAGTGCTTGCCGAGAAACTCGCCATCCCCACCAGCAGTACTTTTGATCAATTCCTGTCAGACCCGCGCCTTTCTCTAATCATTGAACTGACTGGCAGTGACACAGTACTTCAGGAACTGTATCACCGCAAACGCCCAGAGGTCAAAATTCTCGATCATGTTGCCGCACAGTTCCTATGGGAAATAATAGCAATTCAAAAAGAACATATTCAGTTAAAGCACAAATTAAGTCGTCTTGACAGTATGGCTGCCGTGGGAGAGATGGCCGGACGCTTAACTCACAAACTGCGAAATCCGCTGATGATCTTCGGCGGCCTTATTCGACGCATAATGACACGCCCGGATATTGGACACGGAGTACGGAAACGCCTCAAACGTGCAGCAGTACAGGTAGGAAAGATGGAGGAGGTTATTACCGATATTTGCGATGTAGTTCGCCCTTTGCGGCCTCACATGCAAGCAACGAACATGAGCACTTTCCTGAACCAGTGGTGCAAAGATATCGCTGTCGAAGTCCGTTTAATCGGGGTCATGCTCAGTTCAAATATCCAACAGGATCTCCCGGTTATTCAGGTTGACCCTTCCCTGCTTCGCCAGGCACTGTTCCATCTCCTTGAAAACAGTTTTGAGGCCATGGCTGAGAATAACGGTCATATTAAGATCGAAACGAGAATGGACGAAGATAACCTTTATATTGTGTTCAGCGATACCGGTAGTGGCCTGAAAAATATAACCCCTGGCAAAGCCATCCACCCATTCACTGGTACAAAAACAGACCATTTGGGACTTGGCCTGACGCTCTGCCAGCAAATAATATCGAAACATAACGGTGACATTGAACTACGCAATATCGAAGAAGGTGGCACCATGGTCATTATCAGAATCCCCATCGTATTNAAAAAGACACATCCACTTTCCGATCAATCTGATGGCAATGNAAANAATACGGGATAGGTTCACACNNCCCTTTCCGCAAACACCAGATACCTGAACGGTGTATTCGATCGTAACGTATCGAATGGATAGCAGGTCAGAAGTGTTAAGGAAGACGCGTCACTTTCCTGAAAATAAAGATCCTCTGCTTTATGGATCACATTCTCCATGACTCTGTATTTTTGCAATCCCCCACTTACCGGCTGTATCGTTACAATATCATCCTTGCGCAGATCCTGTAAAAATTGAAAATCAGTGTCTCGGTGCCCTGCCAGAATACAATGGCCATTACTGCCAGGATCACTGCTTCCAGAAAGATGTCCAGGCCCAAAGGCGAGCACCTCACCACTCTCTCCCTCAAGCACAATCAAATCAACCCCAAGCCGCTCCACCTGTAGACGTGCTACGGGCCAGGTATCGGCCCATGGCCACGGCTTTGTCTGTTCTCCGCTTGCCAGAGTTTGCTCCCAGGCGTGCTGCAAAAGAATCTGAGCAAGCACCGCCTTTGTCCGTATCCAACAGCCGTCAGCCAGGAGAAAACTGCCGCTTGCCAGCAGGACAAAGACGATGATGCGCAAAAACCCTGTTTTCATGCCCGCTGCCTCCTTCCCCAGAACAGAAATAAAAACGCAACGAACAGCAGAAAGGCCCCAAAAACCATTTGAAGCTGAGCAGGAGTCGCTGTTTTCGCAGTACCACCAAATATTTTCTGTGCCTGCCAGCCATGGGGAAGATTGTTTTTCAGGGCTGACTGGAGAAGATCTTCTTCGGGAGGACGTGAAGCTTCTTTTTCAACTGCCACCAGACTGGTATAGCGACTGACCAGATGATGGGCCAATGCGGTATTCAACACTTCCCTCCGAACACTCTCCTCCATTGCACCAAGTGCCAGTGAATCCATCAGGGAACGAATCTTCTTTCTTGCCCAGAGTGTTGCAATCCCGGGCCTCTCTGCAAGTGTCTGCAGGTCCACTTGTTCCTGCCACAGCTCAAGACCGAGATGACCACTGATACTCAGGACCTCCTGTTCATTTCCTTCCGGTATCTTCAGAGAAACCACCAGGGGCTCTCCCGCATAGAGGTCCGCAATGGGATTTGGATAACCCAGCAAAGACTGACCAGCGCTGTTTTTCACCGTGATATCGGTGATCGCAGGATGCTCCAGTTTCTGAAACAACCGGTCCATTTTTTCCTCCACTTCACTCGTCTTTCCGATATAAGTATAACTCCCCCGCCCCATACCAGCTGCCCGTGACATAAAGTAGGAATTGGGAGCAGAACCGATGCCAACGGTAAAGAGACGGGAATCACCAAGCCGTGAAGCAATCATGGCAAGGAGTTCTTTTTCATTTCCCACACTGCCATCGGTGAGAAACATAACCTGACGGATGCGCTCATGATTCTTTCTTCCATCAAGTGCCAGATCCAGTGCCCTGGCAATCTCGGTGCCCCCTTCAGCCTTGAGAGAACTGACAAACCTGATCGCCTTTTTCCGGTGTTCTGCATCAGCCGCTTCAGCGTGGTCAAATAACCTGCTGGCATCGGAATTAAATTCAATTACGTTGAAACGATCCTGTTCGCTGAGACGTGAAATGGCGAGAATCAACGCTTCCCGTGCCTGGACAATTGAAGGGCCGGCCATGGAACCCGAGGTATCCAGCACAAAGACAACCTCCCTTGGAGGTGCCTGCCCGGTAAGATCAAGGGTCGGGGGACTGAGCATCATCAATAGATAGGTATCACCGCCATGTTTTTCGCTGAAAAGTGCTGCATGGGGACGATACTGTTGTGCCGCCTCCCATTCGAGAACAAAATCACGATCGGCCTTCACACTACCGTCAAAGTGAAGCACCTTCACCTCTCTTTCTTTGTCTTCCACGGTTATACCATGATAGAGACTCTCAAGCCTGGACACAGGAAATCCTGCAGCAAGTTCAACCATAAGACGAACCGGATTCTGCTGTGCATCCGATGCAACGGGAGGAGTAATTCGTGAAGCGTCGGGAACCCGATCTGTATCCATGGCCCAGCCCGTACCACTAAACTGAATTGTCCCTGCATCGCTAGCCGCCATCAAAGGCCTTCCAGGGATATAACGTGGCCCAACCACCATGGGAAAGCGAAGGGAAAACACCCCATTGCTCAAAGCCACCACCTGCTGGAACTGGATTTCAACCTCTATCTCTTCACCGGGAGGAATATTGGCAACGGCCATTGTGAAAATATTTGCTCGTTCCTGAGAGAGAAGAGAGGCCTTCTTTCCCTCTTTTTTTGCCTTTTCGTACACCTTTTTCGCTTCTTCTTTCTCCCTTATCTCTCCTTCGATTAACCTTTCGCCAATTTTCATTCGCAGCTGATCCACAGCAGATTCATCTGGCAGAGGAAAGACATAAATCGCCTCCTGCCACCGATCCGTGTTATTGGCAAAGCGTTGTCGAACCATGGTTCTTGCTGTCATGGCGCTTATATATATCTCCACATCCTGTGAAAGTTGTGGTGCAGCTCCATATTTTCCTTCATCACCACTCGCGGCGAAGAGCAGAGAGCCCTGATGCACCTCCGACAGTATTACTTCTCTGTTTGCCACGGAATCCAAAGCCGCATAGCCATCTGCTACCATGGATAGAAGAATAATAACCATCACCAATCCCACATACACGACGAAGAGCATATTTCCCGGATCCATTGCTGTTCTTCTTCTGTCATCTTTCCTGTTGGCCATTTGTCTCTCCTGTCTCGTAATAAATTGCGCAAATCCTCTTTTCACTGTCCCTCAATAAAGTCCATGACAATGACAAATGAAGGAGAGAACAATGACTTTTCACCTTTAAAAAATGACACATTATGACAAAATGCATCCGATGATGGCCAGATGTAACTATTTGTGCTAAGAGAGGGGTGAGTAAGAGCTTAACTCGTGGAGAAAAATGACATACACAATAGCCCTGGTAGAAGATGACGAAGCCCTGCGCAATAACTACGCCCAGGCCCTGATACGTGACGGTTACCAGGTAAACAGCTATGATTCAAGAGCTGAGGCGAGTAGCGCCTTTGCAAGCAAACTTCCCGATCTTGCAATCCTTGATGTGATGCTTCACGATGAAATGGAGGGAGGATTTGAGCTCTGCCGGGAACTGCGGAACCTGTCCCCCACTCTCCCCATCATCTTTCTCACGGCCAGAAACTCTGACCTGGATCGCGTTTCCGGTCTTCGCCTTGGTGCCTGGGATTACCTCACCAAAGACACCACCACTCTTGACTTTCTTCCGGTACGTATCTCGGCTCTTTTCAAGATGCTTGAGGCCATTGCAGGCACGGCAACACGCCGGGATGAAACTGTTATCGTTCACGGTTCGCTTCGTATCGAGGAGGAACGGAAACAAATTTGCTGGAAGGATAAACAGATCAGCCTTACGCTAACGGAATTCTGGATTTTAACTGCCCTTGTTCGAAGGCCTGGTCACGTAAAATCACATGACCAGCTTATGGCTGCAGCAAACGTGGTTGTCACCAATAATGCCATTGCCGCCCATGTGAGAAGAATCAGGGAGAAATTTCGTGAGACGGACCCTGAATTCGATGCCATCAGCGCGGAATACGGCATGGGCTATCGTTGGATTGAACGGTAGAGAGATTTCTTCTGCCATAAAAAAAACAGGCGACTGAATCTTTTTCACGGACTTCCCCCCTCTTCCCCCCCAGGCACTATATATCATTACTTACTTGCCTTTCTGGCTCCGTAATTCTTCTTGTGATTTCCTGTGAGTTTTGTTCCGTTCAGTTTCCATCTCTCTCAGAGAAACAAATAACATCTTGTAAACATTGACTTTATGGTGTAAGAGAAAATTTTCACTGGAGGAGACATGGAACCCTTAACAGACTTAAAAGCAATTCTTCATTCAAAACGGGCCAATATTTTTTATCTGGAAAAATGTCGGGTCATGCAAAAAGATGGTCGGGTTCTGTATCTCACTGAAGAGCGGGAAGACAAGCAATACTGGAATATTCCAATCGCCAACACCACCTGCATTCTCCTTGGCACCGGCACGTCAGTCACCCAGGCGGCCATGCGAATGCTGGCCGCGGCAGGCGTCCTGGTCGGCTTTGCCGGTGGTGGAGGAACCCCGCTTATTGCCGCCACGGAGATCGAATGGCTTACCCCGCAAAGTGAATACCGCCCCACAGAGTATATTCAAGACTGGTTATCCTTCTGGTTTGACGAGGAAAAGCGCTTGCACATTGCCAAACGCTTTCAACAGTTCCGGATCAGCTTTCTTGCAGAGGTGTGGGGAAAAGATCGTGACTTGCGCGCAGAAGGTTTTTTTGTTGATGACCATGACATTGGCGACGCCTTGGCAAGCTTTACCAGCAAGATTGATTCTTGCCCTTCAGTTACGGATCTCTTAACCACCGAAGCGCGACTCACTAAGACCTTGTATAAAATTGCCGCCAACCGTACCAAACAACAGAACTTTATTCGCGATTATGACCGTGTCGATGACGCCAACGCCTTTCTCAACCATGGTAACTATCTGGCCTATGGGCTTGCCGCAACCACCCTGTGGGTGCTGGGCATACCCCACGGTTTTGCCGTCATGCACGGCAAAACCAGGCGGGGTGCCCTGGTCTTTGATGTGGCCGATCTGGTGAAAGATGCCCTTGTCCTGCCCTGGGCCTTTATCTGCGCTTCTGAAAAAGCCACCGAGCAAGAGTTCCGCCAGCAATGCCTGCTCAACTTTACCAACCATAAGGCCCTGGATTTCATGTTCAATACGGTCAAAGAGATGGCCAAAGAAGGTGCCGGGCTATGATGGTCACCTTTATCAGCCAGTGCGAGAAGAAATCACTGCCGAAAACCCGTCGAGTCCTGGATGCCTTTGCCAGCCGCATCGGCTCCCGCACCTGGCAGACCGTCATTACCCAGGAAGGTCTAAGCGCCGTCAAAAAACTCCTCCGCCAAACCGCCACAAAAAACACCGCCGTTGCCTGCCACTGGCAGCGCAGCAGGAGCCGCAGTGAATTGGTTTGGGTGGTGGGCAAGAGGGATAAATTTAATGAAGAGGGCATTGTCCCGGTGAATTATACGGATGGGGAAATTAAAAAATATATGGATAATTACCAGTGGAAAATGTTGACTGTGATCCAATATGCAGCTGCAATTGCCGCCTTATTTCATGATTTTGGCAAGGCGATTTTGCTCTTTCAGTTGAAACTAGACCCCAATAAAAAAACATCTCTTTTTGAGCCATACCGGCATGAATGGATTTCCCTCAGGATTTTTCAGGCCTTTGTTGGCGAGATGTCTGATGAAGAATGGCTTGATGCGTTGAGTCAGATAGACCGGGAGCAAGTTGTTGTTTGTTTCAAAGATGGCTTGGATGGCAGTGTTGAGCAGAATCATCCTTTACAAAAAATGACTTCATTTGCTCGTCTTATTGCCTGGTTGATTCTCAGTCATCATAAGCTGCCCATCTACCCGAAGTGGAAGCAGAAGAAGGTGTCACTGCCTCCTACACCTTCTTTAAAAAATTCTGCTGAATGGTTGGCTTGTAATTTTCAACCTATCTGGAATTCACATAACTGTAATGACCCGGATCAACAAGATCGACTAGAGCAAAATTGGCAATATGAAGGCAATATTCCCTTTAAAAGTTCATTATGGCGCTCGACAGCCTGTTTGCTTGCCGCTGAAGCTAAGGCAAAGCTAAACCTGGGCCAATATCAAGGAACTGATTGGCTGAGTGAACAACTCTTCACGGCCCATATTTCCCGTCTTTGTTTGATGTTGGCTGATCATTTCTATTCAGCCCAAAAGCAAATAACCCCCAAATGGCGTGGTGCAAACTACCAAGTTTGGGCTAACACCCATAATCATAGGCAGCTTCAGCAACTTGATGAGCATTTGCTGGGTGTTGCCCACTATGCGCAAGAAATTGTACAGGCATTGCCTCATTTAAACTCAAGCCTCCCAACTCTTGGCTTAAAAAAAACGTTAACGGAGTCTGTTGAAAAAGAATTTAAAGCTGATTATCGCTGGCAGGATGATGCCCGAAAATGCAGTGAACAACTGGCTAAAATGACCGTAAATCATGGTTTTTTTGGAATCAATATGGCATCAACAGGCAAAGGTAAAACTTTTGCCAACGCTAAGATTATGTATGCCTTGGGAGAGGGTGTCGGCAGAAGAAGATTCAGTGTGGCCTTAGGCTTACGTACCTTGACCTTGCAAACAGGCCGCGAGTATCAGGAAAAAATTGGTCTTGACGATGATGAGTTAGCCATCGTTGTTGGTGGAGGTGCGGCTAAACAGCTTTTTGAAAATGAGTTAAATAAGCAGGATCAAGCTCTCTCCTCTGACGAAAAAAAATACCAGTATGAAAGTGAGGCCAAGGAAAACTTAGTCGATTCGTCTTTAACAATTCGTTACAAGGGAAATGTTACCGAGCACAGCTTGTCTCCCTGGTCAAAGCAGGAAAGAAACTTCGATATTTTGCTGGAAGCACCTGTCCTTGTTTCCACCATTGACCACCTCATGCCTGCCACCGAAGGAACCAAAGGCGGCAGACAAGTAGCCCCCATGCTGCGGCTGCTCACCTCGGACTTGGTTCTTGATGAACCTGATGATTTTGGTCTGGAAGATCTGCCTGCCTTATGTCGGTTAGTGCATTGGGCCGGTCTCATGGGCAGCCGAGTGTTATTGTCCACCGCCACCATGCCACCTGCCTTGTCTTATGCCTTGTTTCTGGCCTACAGTGATGGATGGAAGGAGTATGCCAAGGCGAATATTGCCGGGTGGAATGGTGATATTTGTTGCGCCTGGTTTGACGAAGAGCAAAGCAAGGATGAGTTATGTTCAACTATCAGTTCGTTCAAGGCATTCCATAATCGTTTTGTGAATAAACGGGCCAAGAAGCTTCGCGAAAACAATCATAAAGCAAAGCAGAAGGGGGAGGTCGTTAAGGTTCACAGAGATGGCGCCGGGAAAATCAGCAAGTGCCTGGCGCAGACAATCCAAGATCATGCCTTGGCGCTCCACCTTAAACATCATCAGCAAAATCATGATGGTAAAAAGCTTTCAGTCGGTATTGTTCGTATGGCCAATATTGACCCCTTGGTTGCTGTGGCCAGGGAGCTTTTTGCCTGTGCTGTGCCGAAGAAAGACACGGCCATTCATTATTGTATTTATCACAGCCGCTACCCTCTGGCGATCCGCTCGAATCTTGAAAATAAACTTGATCGAATCTTAAAACGAAAGAATCCAGATGCTATCTGGCAGCATGATGAAATCAGAGAAAAGCTCTCTGTCAGTCCTTGCTTAAACCATATTTTTATTGTCTTGGCCTCGCCTGTTGCTGAAGTAGGGCGAGATCATGATTATGACTGGGCCATTGTTGAACCAAGCTCTATGCGTTCCATTATCCAGTTGGCAGGCAGGGTGCTTCGGCATCGGGCTCATATCCCTGAACATGCCAATATTCTTCTTTTAAATAAAAATTATAAGGCATTAGCAGGAAAGCAGACTTGCTTTAATAAGCCTGGTTTTGAAACGGACAAATTCACCAATAAAAAGGGCCATGATCTGTTTGATATCCTTACCCCTGACCAGTATGAAATTATTTCCGCCATTCCAAGAATAGTCGGTCTGGATGAGCGGCAATTAGCAGATAGCCCGGAAAATAATGGTTGGCAGAATTTGGTGGAACTTGAGCATAAGGCGCTGATGAGGCAGCTTTTTAATGGCGATCAACCTGCCAATGTCTGGTGGAAAAATAAGCCACAGTGGTGTGGGGAGGTGCAGCGCCAGCAGCGTTTCCGTGAATCGCCTCTGGATGAACCATATTATCTCGTTGTTGCCGATGACCAGAGAGATCCCAAGTGGCAATGGAAGAATGAGCATGCCAAACCAGTTAAGCTTGGCGAGTTACCAGACCTTGAAATTAATGATTGCACCTTGGCGGACTTTGGTGAGGGCAATGATTTCTGGTTTGATCTTGATGCAAAGCAAATTTATCAGCAACTTGCTGAAGATTTTGATTATTCGTTACAGGAGGTCAGTGAACGTTTTGGTGAACTGCGAGTTGTGAGCTTCAATAATGACCAGCAAAATTATCAATATCATCCGAATCTAGGGTTGTTTCGGGAGAGGGAGGAGGGGAATGAATAGTGTAACCAGTGGAGCAGAAAGTTGGGAAGAGGTGATAATCCACTTTTTAGAAACTAAAGTCCAAAACATTAAACCGAAGAAAAAATGTAAATTGTTTAGTGCGTTGGAATATATCCAGAAAAAAGAAAAAGAAATTGAGACAGAAAAGGATGAGAAAAAATTAGCACGCAGCGTAGAGGCCAGAAAGAAAAAGCAGAAGGAGTATGAGCAGTTAAAAAAAGATGCTGCTTCAACTGAGGTTAGGGAGTGGCTTGATGCAACAAGCAAAAAGGGCAAGCAAATTTCAGAAGGAAAGAAAATTATCAAGGCAACCCATGTCCTGAAGTTTACCCATAGTTCAGCGCCGTCGGCAGGGTTGCTACTTGAGTCACAATCAAATGATTTGTTGCTTTCAACCTCATCGTTAAAAAAAAGGCCTGCTTTTGACTTGGCGCATAATAATGGGGCGTTAATTACAGTATCTCGTTTTTTGGCTTTGTCTCTTCATGGAAAACAAATAATTGATCTCATTTTAGATAACGATTTTTGTTTTCTGGAACCATTTGCCCGTGACAACTCGCAATTAAGCGACTGGGTTGATGGGTTTCGAGAGTTGGTAGAAGAGAGAGAAATCAAAACAGCTGATAAGGGCAAGCAATTATATTTCCCAACTAATCAGCGGAAACCCACCGATGGTCAATACCATATTTTAGTCCCATTATTTCCCTCATCTTTAGTTCATGAGGTAAATTCAACCATTATCACATCTAAATATGGGGATATGCAGAAAGAGTTGAATAAGCTCATGAATGAACAAACCCCAGAGTTCAGAACTGAAATTTCAACTCAATTTCCCAATCTTGCCATCATGCAATATGGTGGTGAACATCCTAAAAATGTTTCAATGCTCAATGCGGATCGAGGTGGGAAAGCCTACTTGTTTTCTTCTCAGCCACCACAATGGCATAGGCAGCTTGCGCCGCCAGTGAACAGCGTATCCTTGTTTTACGCTAGAGCCATCTCATATAACGCAACAGAGACCATAGGCTTCCTACGCGACTTTCTACTCTGGAACCAACAAGCCAATTTAAGCATAAAAGATCCAAAAAAGAAAAAGTGGATTGACGGCTGGGTGAACCAGATCATTGATGAGGTCTTTACCTATGTTTTCTCAATTCAAAACCTGCCTGCCGGTTGGTCTGCGTTAGATAAAATCAAGTTGAAAACAGCTCACAGGTATTTGCTCGACCCTTATCGTCCTGATGAGCAGTTTCGGCAGGCCTGGCAGACAGAGGACTGGCAAAAAATAGTCTGCTCAGATTTTGCCAAGTGGTTAAACGGCAGGTTGGTGGGAAAAGATAAGCAGTTTACCCCACAGCCAGAGCATAGCAGGATGTGGCAGGCATTGATGGCTGTAGAACTCAGAGATCATTGCGAGGCTCTTGTGTGGGATATCAAGCAGCAGCAAAGGGAGGAACGGGCATGAAGCAATTTATTCTCATTGACCATATTCAAGTTCAAAATGCCAACGCCATTGCCGGTTTCACCTGGGGATTTCCAGCCATTACTCATTTTTTGGGGTTTATCCATAACCTGACTCGCAAGTTGGTAACGATTGACAGATACCAGGATATTTCCTTGTCCGGCTGTGCTGTTATTGCCCATGAGCATAAGGCCCATACCTATGGGCCAAGCTATGAAAAGCGGTTTAGTCAAAGTCGTAATCCTCCTTATTTGTCGTCCCATGACAAAGCAGCCACACCGCCTGTTATTGAAGAAGGTAAGATGAACATGACTGTTTCCCTGTTGATCGGTTGTGATGGCAATATCGGCAATAGGGCTGATGGGATCAGGGAATGGCTCCTAAACACCTGCCTGTTGCAACGCCTGGCAGGTGGGACAATTGTCAAACTTAAGATTGAAAATATCAATTTCTTCAGCCCTGGATCAAAACGTGATGTCAGCCTTTTAACGCGCAGGTTGTTGCCAGGCTTTATTCTGCAGGATCGTTCCGGCTATCTTGCTGACCATTATCAGGCTTTACTGCAGGAAAACCCTGAGGCCGAGTTGCTGGATGGTTGGCTGGATTTTTCCGCTTTGAAATATGGAGCCAGGCCAAAATGCGATCGTCTTACGAAACATTTGCATTTATTGGCTACTAAGGAGCTGGATAACCAAACAGTCGCTAGCCTTGTTGAGGCATGGCAGACCCATTTGGCAGCTCCGTACCAGCAAGGGAAAGTTCCCCAGGCCGTAAAAGATTATTTTTCCAGATCCGAACCTGTCAAATCAGACCCGAAACTTTTGCAGCAATGGCAGGACTATTGCCAGCCAACAGAAAAAACTTCTGCCGACTGGGAATATGTCAAAAAACCGAAGCCTGGTTACCTGGTGCCGATCATGACTGGCTATAAGGCCATATCTCAGGTTTATGCCAACAATGAGGTAGCGGGCACCCGTGACGATGAAACAGATGTTTGTTTTGTCGAGTCGGTTCATTCCGTGGGCGAGTGGCAGAGTGTTCATCGCCTTAAAAAGCCTGAGGATTTGCAGCAAAGTCTGTGGCGTTACCATTATAAGGAGCATTGGTACCGGTAGTGTCAATTTTTTTGTGTGAAATTATCAAAAGCCATTTTTTTAAGAAATGGCAGGTTTTTCCGTACTTTTCCTAACGGGTTTGATCGCCAGTGTAATTCCATCCTCAATGAAATGAATGCCAGAAGACGATAACAAGCTGTCTCCCCGGCAACTATTTCCATTGGTTTTGTTCTTCTTCGAAACTCTTTGTTCAGCCTTTCTATGACATTGGTGGTTCGAAGGGAAATCCATTCCTCTTCCGGGAAATCAAAAAATGTCAGACAAGAATTTATGGAATTGTCCAGGCAAGCTACTGCTGATGGCAGTGTATCCTCCCACTTGTCTACAAAATAACGATAAAATCCCATAGCTTTCTTTCTGGAAGATGCGTAGAAAATAGAACGTAGTTCATCCGCCACTTCCTGTTTTTGCTTTTTAGGCACCTTGGCAAGGACATTGCGGGAAACATGGACTTGACAGCGTTGCACTTTGGCTGCAGAAAATTCCTCGATAAAGACTCGTTCAAGTCCAGGCAGACCATCCATAATACCCAGGGAAACATTCCCTCCATTGAGCCCCCGAACCTTCAAATCCTTGAAAAACTCCCTCCAGGTTACGGATGATTCCTTATCTCCAGATTGAAGGCTTAAGACCAGGCGGTGTCCAGTTTCTGTTACTCCAATTGCTACAAGTACTGGGACAAGCTCTATACTTTTCCCTATCCGCATACGGAAATTGACACCATCTACAAAAATATACTTCACATGCTCAGGAGACAGATCACGCCGTCGCCACTTCTCTACTGACTCACTCAGCTCTTTATTGACATTGCTGATCTCTGCTGAAGAAATGGAACGGCCAATAAGTCTGTTAGAGATCATAGAGAGGCTGCGGGTACTTATGCCGGCCAGGAACAGCATGCTCAGGTCATGGGCCAGTTCTTTCTCATATTGCTTACTTTTTGGAAGCACATTAGTTTGGAACTCTCCCTGTCTATCTCTTGGAACCTGGACCTGAACATTGCCAATACCTTTCAGGGCAAAATTCCTTTGGTAAGACCCATTCCGATGGTTCTTTTTAGCAGCAGTACGCTCATAAGGTTTTCTACCTAAAAAATGAGTCATCTCTGCATTCATCATCGCTGACAGGTACTCCCCAACGGTCTCTTGAATATCTACCCGAATCAAATCAAACAGCTTTTCTGGGGTTTGTTGAATCTCATTGAATATTTCTACTACCTCGGGTACGCTGATCTCTACTTTCATGGCGCTTCTCCTTTTGGTTTGATTTTTTGGCGAAACTCAAAACCAATACTATAGGAAAAGCGCCTTTTTTCTGCCTCTTAAAATTTCACACAAAATATTTTACACTACCTTGGTACCTGTGCAAACAGGGCGTGATTGAAGAAAACAAGAGTGAAAATGATAGTGAAGATGAACTCTTCAGCTAAAAACAATTAAGGAGATTAACAATGGCTATTAAATTACCTGCTGTCCTTGCTTTTGACCGTAAATTGGAAACCTCTGATGCCCTGATGTTTGCCGGGAATTGGGATGATGAAAATAACAGGGATCAAAAGTGGAATATTATACCGATTACAACACGGAAAAATAGAGGGACAAAAAGTGCCCTTGAACACGGAAAAAAGCCTAATGAATTAAGTGAACCCAATGTTGTTGAGGGGGATGATGCGAACCTCCCCCATGATACTGACACCTTGAAAGTGAGTTTTAGTCTCCGGGTCATCGGCAACGTCGGCAAGCCTTTTTCAAGTGATGATAAGGATTTCACTGAGGCGCTTGCCGGTAAAATGAAGACCTACAAAGATGACGGGCAAGGTTTGAAGAAGTTGGCATTTCGTTATGCCTACAATATCGCCAGCGCTCGTTTTTTATGGCGGGTAGTGTCAATTTTTTTGTGTGAAATTAT
>JGI11705J14877_10000081_pt1 | contig 55329 bp, 43 predicted proteins | sample Etolaghawater15m_FD_14877 | JGI IMG/M metagenome (IMG submission 14877) | reverse complement strand
TGAGAGCGTGGCGGCAGTGCTGGCGGGGGGATTTACAGCTCTGAGAACGGTGAATAAAAAGCATTTGCAAAGATTCATATTCTTTGCTATTTTTGCGGGCTGTGAAAGTTGAGAACAAAGGAGACATATGAAAAGCGGAATCCACCCCAAATACGAGATAGCTACCGTATCCTGTGTCTGCGGAAATACATATCAGACCCGTTCTACGACCGGTGACATCAAGGTTGAGATCTGTTCAGCCTGTCATCCCTTCTACACCGGTAAGCAGAAGCTGGTTGACACCGCAGGACGCATCGAAAAATTCCGAAGAAAATACGCCAAGTCCTAGGACAGGCGGACACATTGATGGAGGAACCCTGGAATTCCGGGGATTATTATGCATTTAATTAAAAAATTACTATACCCTGTACTTCAGCGTTCATCCATACTTGTCGGTGGGCAGGCGGTGATCGAGGGGGTGATGATGCGTGTGCCGGGTGCTTATGCGACGGCGGTACGGCGGGCGGACGGGGAGATTGTGTATGAACGCAGGGACTGGGAAAGTCTGGCGAAGCGGTACCGCTTTCTGGGCCTGCCGCTGATCCGTGGAGTCGTCTCGCTGTTCGAGGCCATGAAGATCGGCATGGGGAGCCTGCAGTACAGTGCTGACATGGCGGAAGAGGGAGAGATCCCTGAGACGCGGAGTATCTGGAGCCGGCTGCTTGATCTGGGAATGACACTTTTTGCATTTGCTCTGGCTCTGGGACTGTTCTTTGTGCTGCCCCTGTGGCTGACAACGGCGGTATTCAGCATAGAGGAGAGTGCATGGGCCTTCAACCTGGTGAGCGGTGGGTTCAGAATCGTCTTTTTTCTGCTGTATCTGCTTCTGATCTCCTTGATGAAGGATGTTCGGAGGCTGTTTCAGTATCATGGTGCGGAGCACAAGACCATATACGCATTTGAAGACGGGCGGGACATGGAGATCGCGGATATCCGGCCATACACAACCCTTCATCCCCGCTGCGGGACCTCCTTTCTTTTCATTTCACTGGTGACAGCCATTCTGATCTACGCGGTGATCGACAGTCTGCTGATCTATGCTCTGGGTGAGCTGACGCTGAAGACCCGGCTTCTCTGGCATCTGCCGATGATTCCGCTGGTGATGGGCTTTGGATATGAGGGGATTAAATTTACGTCGAGGCATATAACTCATCCCCTGGTGGGCTGGATGACCCTTCCGGGTCTGTGGCTTCAGCGGATCACCACCAAAGAGCCGGATGACAGTATGCTTGAAGTTGCGCTCACGTCTCTGAAAGTTGCTTTCGGTGATGAGTGGGAGAACTACCGGGGCGGAACCTATCAGGCGGACGCCATTGAGTAAGGGACCTGTGAATGTCCTCCATGCTTGAAAAATTAGAAGAGATCGAAAAACGATATCAGGATATTCTGGACGAGTTGAGTCAGCCGGACATATTTCAGGATGCCCGTCGTTTTCAGCAGCTGAGCCGGGATCAGAAGTCTCTGGAACCGATCATGAAGGTCAGTACAGCATACCGGGAACTGCATCATCAGATTGAAGAGGACAAGGCTGTGCTCAGAGGCGATGATGCGGAGCTGAAGCTCATAGTCGAGGAGGAACTCGACGAACTTCAGATGCAGAGGGATGAGATGGAGTCATCCCTGAAAATTCTCCTGATACCGAAAGATCCCAACGACGATAAAAATACGATCATTGAAGTGCGGGCAGGGACAGGTGGTGAGGAAGCGGCCCTTTTTGCTGCGGATCTCTACCGTATGTACAGCCGTTTTGCTGAGCGTCAGGGCTGGAAGAAAGAGGTATTGAGTCTTTCAGAGGCAGATGCCGGAGGGATCAAGGAGATCTCTTTTCTGATCAGCGGGGAGGGGGCTTACGGCATACTGAAGTGGGAGAGCGGTGTACACCGGGTGCAGCGGGTGCCGGTCACGGAGAGCAGCGGACGGATACATACCTCAGCTGCGACGGTGGCTGTGCTGCCGGAAGCGTCGGAAGTGGAGCTGGACATCCCGGACAAAGATATCCGCATCGATACCTACAGGGCCAGCGGTGCAGGCGGGCAGCATGTGAACAAGACAGAATCCGCCATCCGCATCACCCATTTCCCCACAGGGATCGTGGTGACCTGTCAGGATGAGAAATCCCAGCATAAAAATAAGGATAAAGCACTGACCATATTATATAGCCGGGTACTGAGTCATCAGATTGAGGAGCAGCAGGCGGCCATTGCTGCTGAGCGGCGCAGTCAGGTGAGTACCGGTGACAGAAGTGCGAAGATCAGGACCTACAATTATCCTCAGGGACGGGTGACCGATCACCGTATAAATTATACAAGTCATCAGCTTGCGGCTTTTATTGACGGGGATATTTACGACCTTACTGAACAGCTTAAACTTGCGGATAACCTGGAAAAACTGAATCAGCTCTGACACAGGAGCGGGGTTTCATGGCAGAGTCGCAGAAAATATGGTATCTCGGAGAACTGATCCGATGGTCTGTGGATTATCTCCTTGAAAAGGGTATTGATGATGCCAGATCTTCAGTGGAATGGATGCTCTGTCATGTTCTGGATATGAGCCGGGTGGACCTTTACATGCATTTTGAAAGGCCGATGTCCCCGGAGGAACTGGGCCGGTACCGAAGGGCGCTGAAGGAGTGCGCAGCCCGCCGGCCTGTACAGCAGATCATCGGTGAAACAGAATTCTACGGACTCAGATTTGCGGTGAATGATCAGGTACTGATACCGCGTCCAGAAACTGAGATTCTGGTTGACCGCTGTCTTGAAACGGTGAGGGCTCTCTATGGTGACAGTCCTCTGAAAATTCTGGATATCGGCGCCGGCAGCGGGGCACTGAGTGTGGCTCTGGCAATGCATCTGCCTGCTGCAGAGATCACGGCGCTGGAAAAAAGCGGTCCTGCCTGTGCTGTGCTGAGACAGAATCTCCGATTTCACAATCTTCAGCGGAGGATAGAGGTCGTCGAGGCGGATGTCTTTCACTGGGAGGCGGAGGAAAAATTTCATCTGATCGTATCCAATCCGCCCTACATTTCTGAGGGGGAGATGTCCGCTCTGGACCGTCGGGTCAGTCATTATGAACCCTACATGTCACTGTCCGATGGCGGAGACGGACTGGGCTTCTACCGGCATTTTGCCGACCGCTTTTCAGACTGGCTTCTGCCGGGTGCCTGCGCACTTCTTGAATTCGGCGGACATTCTCAGAAGGATGCACTGACGGCTCTGTTCTCTGACTTCAGTGATGTGACAGTGTATACTGACTATCAGAAGGATCCGAGGGTACTCAAAGTGTGTAAAGGCAATTCATAAGGATCAGGACGGAGGGGGCAGGATTATGTTTTCAACATCCCGCATTAAGATCGTGTTCATGGCTGCGGCGCTGCTCTTTATTCTCGGCGTCATCATTTATTCGCACAGGAATATCACAGAACTCAGAAATGAGAGCAAGAAAGTGCTCAGCATTTACACTGAGCTGTATGCAAAGCTGGCCAGTGATGACAGAATAGGGGATTTCTCCTTTATATTCGAGGAGATCATCAACAACCTGACTTTCCCGATCATCATTACTGCACAGCCTGACAGGGATGTGACCGCCTGGAAGAACATTCATTCCATATCGGACAGCAGCCGGCTGACGGCGGAACTTGAAAGGGAACTGCTGAGGCAGGTGGGCGAAATGGACAGGTTCACGGAACCGGTTCTACTGACCTATGAGGGAATGCCTGTGAACTATATCCACTACGGGGACAGCCGGGTGATCACACGACTGAAATGGATGCCCTATATTGAAATGCTGGGTGCCTCAATTCTTGTTCTTCTGGCTTTTATGGTTTTTGAGTATGTACGCAGCAGTGAGAAGAAATTCATCTGGGTCGGGCTCGCAAAGGAGACTGCCCATCAGCTGGGAACGCCTATTTCATCGCTGATGGGATGGCTTGAGCTGGCAAAAAGCCGGTACGGGGAGGATTCTCCGGAATTTCTGGAAATGGACCGTGATATACTGCGGCTTGAGAAAGTCAGTCACCGTTTCAGTCAGATCGGATCAAAAACCCGTCGCAGCGATCTGGATATCAAGAATGTCATCGCGGTTGTGGAGGAGTACATCAGCAATCGGATTCCGCAGAAAAATTCCCAGGTGAGTCTGAATTTTGATCTCTCAGAATACAGGCCCTCTAAACTTAAGGGTAACAGTGACCTGCTTGAGTGGGCTCTGGAGAATCTGATCAAAAATGCTGTGGATGCACTGGAGGGCAAGGCGGGATCGATCACGGTCAAGGTGCATACGCCGGGGCGGAAGGTGCTGGTGGATGTGAGNGATACAGGGAAAGGGATTGCCGACAAATACCACAGGGCCGTCTTCAAGGCCGGATATTCCACCAAGAAACGCGGCTGGGGCCTGGGTCTNACCCTGACACAGAGGATTATCGAAGAGTATCACAAGGGCCGGATCTACGTTCTGGAAAGCAGTCCGGGTCANGGATCCACCTTTCGTATAGAATTATAACAGACAAAGAAATATGGGNTCGAGGCTTCTGAGACAGCGGAAGCGGTCGCTTCCCTGTGCCGCGGCATGCCTGCAGAGANGNGTCGAGGCAGTTTACTTGGTGGTCATGATAAATTCACCCTGCCAGTTATCCGGCGGGGGTGAGGCTTTGAACATTTCGCAGCGTTTGATGAACACATCCGTGGCGGCATCCTCTTCCACATGCTGCAGCCCGCGGCGGAACTCTGCAATGGCTTCATCGAACTGTCGGTCCCAGTACAGCTGCATGCCGGCCTCAAAATGTTTCTTTAATGCGGCCATTTCCGGCGTCAGTTCACCCTTTTTTGCCATTAGATTATAGACAGTGATGTACTCATTCTTTCCTTTGACGATCAGGCGGTCAAGGACGCGGGCTTCTATTCTGTCCTCTGCCTCACGATAGGTGTTCTGACCGATCATAATATAGGTGCCGTACTGTTTGTTTGCCCCTTCAAAGCGGCTGGCGGCATTGACGGCATCGCCCATGACAGTATACTGGAAACGCTGATCGCTGCCCATGTTGCCCGCTGAGACAAGGCCGCTGTTTACGCCCATGCGGACTTTGATCAGCACATTGTGATCTCTCATTATCTCCTCCCGCAGAGTCACGAGCCTCTCCTGCTGTTCCAGAGCAGCCCAGCAGGCTTTCCAGGCATGGTCCAGATCCTCCACGGGCACGCCGAAGTCGCACATGATAGCGTCACCTTCGTATTTGTCCACATAGCCGTCGTAGCGCATCAGAATATCCGTCATGGGAGAGAGGTATTTATTCAGCACAAGGGCCAGTTCCTCAGCACTGAGACTTTCACTGATGGTGGTGAAACCTTCCACATCACTGAAGAAAATGGAACTCTGCCTTTTCTCACCGGTGAGCCGGAAGGCATCGGGGTGATCTTCCAGGTATTTAAGGATCTTGGGACTCATGTAAGTGGAGAACATCCCTCGGATTTTTTTCTTTTCCCGCTGTTCAAGAATAAATTCCCAGATGGTGTTCAGACCATAGGCCATCAACGCAGCGGCGATGGGCGGAAGGATCTCCAGACGCAGATTGTGATTGGTAAATACGAAGATACTGATATATACATAGATTGCCACGGAGATGATGAGAAAGAGGATGCCGATCACAGGGCCGGTACTCATCGTCACAAGGAGAGTCAGAGCTGCAAGGATGATGAGAATGATATTGTCAAATGTCAGACTGGGAAGTTTGATATAGTTTGCATCCAGGATAGTCTGGGCGGCATGGGCATGTGTTTCCACACCGCTTGTGAGTTTAGGCTCCCCGAGATAATTGAAAAAAGGAGTGAACTTCAGATCGAAATGCTCTTCCAGGGCATCGCCGATAAAGACGATCTTCCCTTCAAAGGGTGAGGTGGATTCGCCGCTGCGCAGCAGTTCGAGAATTTCTTCGGGATAGATACTGTTCTTTTTCCAGAGTTCCATATAATCTGTATCCGCTTCATCCCGGAGATCAAATTCGCTGTCATCGAGGATATCGGCCAGGGGAAAGGTCTGAAATGATTTGGACGGACCGTAGTAATTGATGCCCATGGTATTGATCTCAGTGGGATTGTGGAGGATCTTCAGAGGGCCGTAGAGGATATGTTCGGCATCATCGCTGATGGACATTTTCACTGAATCATGGATACCCACATATTCCTTTACCGCCTTCATGGCCAGGAAGAGGTGGTATTTATTGTCATAGGGATAGAAGATCGAGTAATTGCGGGTATACTGGTCAATATCTTTCAGCTCCCCGATCAGCCCGGTGGTCAGCGCTGCATTCAGGAAGGGTTCATAGGGTTCGGTGATGGATGTGAAAACCTGTCCTCGCTTGCTGACCAGATTCAGTTTACTGGCCAGGATCACATTTCCGGCCTCTTCGATGGCACGGGCAAACTCCAGGTCTCCGGTATCATCCTCACGGGCAACGTCGAACTGGATATCAAATACGATCAGGCGGGCGCCTGCATCATTGAGGTTTTCAATGAGTTTAGCCCACATCTGCCGCGGGTAGGGGTAGTCGAAGGGTATGCTTTCCCAGCTTTCCTGGTCCAGCGAGACAATGACGATGGTTGAATCATGGGGAATCGGTCCGCGCTGCATGAATCTGTAATCCAGGGATTTCAGTTCCAGGGTTTCAAACAGTCCCAGATAACGGCCGCTGATCACCGTGATGACAACCAGGATGAGAATGGCGAAACCCATGTACAGGCTCTGAAGTTTCTTTTTATTCATAGTTTCCCCTAAAATGAGTAACTGTATTTGACAAAGAGTTTCAGTGTTTTGACCTCTTTGATGTCCTGAGTAATTTTATTAAATAACACGGAGAATTGTAAATCATTTTTATAAATGTTGATTTTAAGATCACTGCCCAGGCTCAGCTGATTGAACTGTATCAGACCGTAGGCCCGTGTCAGCTTCATCTGCCAGCTGTTCTGCAGTGCATTGCGGAAGAGTTTGAAGTCCATTCTGGCACCGCCGATCTCATAATTGTATTCAGCGCTGCCGGCATTTCTGTTGCTGCTGCGGGAGTAGTTCAGGGTCTGGATAACGCGGTTACCGTAGCGGGTGATACCGGTGAGCGTGAGGGCCTGCATGTCCATACTGACATCGTTGAAACCCGGGGGGCGCAGGAGGATAAGGTCCCGGCGGTCGCTGCGCACATAGGAGACATTGAGGCTGTGGCGCAGGCCGAGGAACTGCAGGGGCTGACTGATATTCACGGTCTGGCTGCTGCTCTGATTACTGACTCTGGGGTCATTGTAGGTGTAGCTGATATCGGCGGGGTCCCCGAGATTTCCACTGGAGATAAGGGTGTCAACCTCTGTGGCATTATTGGAGCGGTTATGAACCCGCATAGTGATATTGGCGGTAGGGAAATTCGGACCGGGCATGAGGTTGAGCCCCACTGAGGTCGTGCGGCTTTCACTGGTGAACTGTTTAACACCTTCAATGAGATTGTCTCTCTGTCGTATGAAACCGAGATTGAGGAAAAGGCGGTTGTTGAGCAGGCGGATGCGGTCATTGATCTCGAGGCCTTTATTATCGCTCATTATACCGCTGTGTGCCAGTGCGCGGTACTCGGGTGCCACGCGCCGGTACTGCAGATTGACATAATGGCCGTAATAGTCCAGGGTGAGAAGGCTGAAATAGGCCATACTCGGATAGCGGCTGAACTCAGTGGGAGCAATCTCCACTTCCAGATCCTTTGTGAGGCCCATTGGAATGGGGATGCCGGTATTGGCGTTGATAATGAAGAGAGGTGCCAGTGTTTCCGTGCTGAGGCCCAGTCCAAGGGCATCCATGACCTCTGAAAAGGCGATGGTCGTATCGCCGAAAGCCACCTCATCGATGGCGCCGCCGCTGATATCGCTGTTACTCAGGCTGATGCTCAGATCCTGGAACCAGCTGAGCTTGCGGTTGTCGAGGTAGAGGGTGGAACCTGTGCTCAGTATCAGATTGTCCTGGGGTTTTACGCCCTTGAGTGAGTAACTATGATTCAGTGCATCATAGCCCGGGAGAAATTCCGGAGGGAAAATACTGGCGGTATCGTCCCGGGTTTGTATGAAACCGAGATAGACATTGAATTTCTCCACATTGCCGAGGCTGGGTTTGACACCGAAGACATTGCGGCCGTAGCTGTATTTGTTCAGGGACCAGACCTGAGTTTCCTGGTCGTACTCGTAGTCACCCAGAACTTTTCTGATACTCTGACCGCGGACAACCTGAACATTGAAGAGGCCGAATTTCACATTGGCATGGACGCCCCTGACGCGAGAGCCCCAGAGGCTGTTCCGCGTGAAAAGCGGGTAGGCATCGCCGATATCCAGGTCCAGATAGTCGCTGCTGATGAAAAAGGAGTAGGTGCTGCGCGGCTGAAAGCGGGGATCCTCGTTGTCCACCATGTTCAGATCGATGCCGTAATTGACCTTTGACGCAGCCCCATTGAGATTGAGCCGGGTACGGAAGAGATTATTCTGTGTATTTTCCAGGCGTTCATTTCTGTAATCGACAGCCACACGGCCGCTGACATCGAAGATCTTTTCTGTACTGACCGCTTCGGCGACGAGGTCGAAACTCCAGCTGATGGGTGTGAAGGGGATGCCCAGATTGTTGGAGACCTGCACTTCCACGGTCTGGGTGCCGGCCTTGAGTCTGGCGGTGGAGGGGGCGACAGTGATGATCTCGGGGGAGAGCAGGGCTTCTGCGCTGATATTTCTGCCGTTGAGAAAAACCTTCACGGTGTTGAGATCGGCGTCCGGTGTATTGAAAAGCGAGAGTGTGATGACCAGATCATCGGCAGGGACGCGGGCGCCGGGTTCCGGTGAGAGGATAAGGATATCGCTGTCAAGCGTCCCGCCCCGCGGAGCTGTTTCAGCTGCGCTGTTCCGGCTTTCTCCACCGTCCATGGGAGCTGCGGCCCGGCTGAATTCGATTTTCTGGGGAGAGTTGAAGGGATCTGCAGAGGGGAAGGAGACAACACCGCTGTTCTCAAGCCTGAAGAGGATGAGGTATTCAAGACCTCCTTCGGGCAGTTCTTCGCCGGGTATCTGGAGAGACCAGGTCAGGCCGTCAAAATCCATGACATATTCCTGGAAGTGACTGCTGCCGGCGGCCCTGATAAGGACAAAGCCCTCATCCACCAGAGCCGGATCGCTGCTGAAAAGGGCATCCAGTCTGAGGAAAAAGCTGCGGCTGTACTTTTCCGGCGGCATGTGAATAATTTCAGGGATCTGGGCATGGAGGACAGAGGAGAGAAGGAGCAGGAAAAAAATCAGTGTGAGCATCTGCGGCATTCCTGATGCAGGGATGTCAGCGCGTGTCACCGGGCTGTTCAGCGACCGGTTGAAATGCGTGGTGTCCTGATCCTGATAAGACAATGAGGGGGCACCTTTGGACGATGGGTCTATCGGTAATCTATAATAACTTCGCGAATATTGCCGTTGGCATCCTGATATTCGAATCTCAGCTGTTCGGGTGCATCCCCGCTGTCTTCTTCGCTGTCTTCGGGAATGTTCTCAGGCTGGGTGACAGTCAGATCTGTGCTGCCGTTCGGGAGCGATGAGCCTGTCTGATTGCTGCCGACGGTCACCACCTGGCCGCTGATCTGATTCAGCAGTTCCACCAGGCCGCTGAGGCCGATGATCTGGTCACCGGTCTTCTCGTCGCTGATCATCCAGAAGTCAGTTCCTTTGACGGAAGCGACGGAGGTGGGTGTCGCAATTTTGAATTCAGTGCCGCTCTGTCGGGAGACTTCCGCCTTCAGTTTACCGAAGCTCATACCCATGTTTTTATCCAGATTGCGGCCGTTGCGTTTCCCATCGATCTCCAGGGTGCAGTTTTCATAGAGTTTGATCTGGCTCTTGTCATCCAGGAAGACAATGACGGCAAATCCGTCACGGCCAGTCTGAACTTCGTCACCGGCAGAGAGGACAGTTCCGGTCTTCAGGGGCCTTGTAAATTTTTTCTCATCGGGGCTTTTGGTGTAGAGTTCGCCGGCTGCTTTGGTGACGACGGCCATTTTCTGTGCTGCAGCCAGGGGAAGGACGGTCATGACCAGAATGAGGGTCACTGAACGGAGGGTGCTTGTTCTCATGATGTTCTTCCTTATTCTACGCTGATATTCTGTATCGTGTAGGAGCCGTTCCCGATTGCGCTGCGAATCATTTCCAGTTCACCGACACTGATCGTGTTGCCGTTAAGGGTCACCCGGCCGTTGCTCATAAACCCGTTAAGATCGCCGCCGCTGCTGAACAGCTGGAGGAAGCGGCTTTCACCGATCAGGGATTTCAGGCTGTTGCTGACCGGATCCGAGGGAATGCCTGTTCCGATATTTCCACCGCTGGGGTCCGTCACCGTAAAGGCATAGATCTCGCTTTTCACTTCTGCGGAGCCGGAGGTGGTTCCGAATTCCTTCACAATCTGCCAGACATAGGATCGTCCGAATTCCAGTTCCAGACCGGCATAGGAGGGATCATAACTGAAGGTGTTGATATTGGCACCGAGATCGAAATATCCGCCGTCGTCGGGGAAGGGCAGGGCACTCTCATCCTGCAGGGCGGACAGGGGGCTGCTGTGCATGCTTCTATCGTAGGCGCAGATACGGATGCGATAGCTGCAGCTGCTGCAGTTTTCGCTTTCCCACTGGAAGACCGGGTATTTGGTGAAGATCTGTTCGAAGTCGGCAGAACTCTCAGAGTTACTGCCGGGACCCAGCAGCTGAAGACTGGTGGGGGAACTGATGTTGATCTCACGGTTGATGGAGGCACTTCCGCCCTCGGATTCATTATAGACGGTAAAATTGAAGCTGTACTGACCGGCCGGGAGTTTGTTGGTGGCGAAGATGACATTGGATATGGCGGCCAGATTCTCGGAATTGATATCCACACGGCCGCCGTTCAGATCCACATAGGGTCCGGCATCAGGGCATTCATAGCGGACCATGGTCTCATCCACATTGCTGCCGAGGAGCTGATTGCTGATATGCATCGGACCGTAGAGGTCAAACGGACTCATGGTGACGGTGGCGATATCCCGGTAATTTGACCAGCCCAGAGAAAAGATACGGGCTTTGAGGGTGAATTCCATGGAAACTGTGACCGATTCCGGGAATACACAGCGGGTGCTTCCTTTTTCGCCGATGCGGTATTCAAAGATCAGCTGGTTGTTCTGCGGATTCTCCAGATCAAAATCCGACAGATAAAAGGCGACAATTGCATCGTTGAAATAGTGCTCGGTGACTGCGATCTCTGCTGCGGAAAGACTCGGTCCGAGCAGAGATAGCAGGAGAAGTGCGGTCCAAAACAATTTTCTCATGATCCTGTCCTCTGCGGCGGGGATTCATGCGTTGTGCCGACCCCTCTGCTGCCTGCGTTACTTAAGTTGAATGTAATGATTTCTCCAAAGCAAAAATGTGCCCCGCATCAAATATGCGTTTCAATATACACTTTTTGCCCAGATAAAAAAAGCCCTCTTTTGCAAGAGGGCCTGCTGTATCGCATAGGGGAGTCGAACCCCTGTTGCAGGAATGAAAGTCCTGAGTCCTAACCACTAGACGAATGCGACACGTTCAAAAAGCTGAAAATAATAGCAAAAAATATTTTTATAGGCAAGGCAAAAATCGCAAAAAATCGTAACTTCCTGCTTAAATGACACTTGATTAGGCACGGTGCCTGCAGTATTTTCCTTAGATGAAAGGTGGACTAATCATGTGTCCGGCTCGCCATAGCGGTCGATCAGTCAAGAGTATTTGAATATTTAGACACATAAACAACCATAACCGGAGGGAAAGATGACTTATTCACTGAATTATATGGAGACGCTTCCGAAGCTGTTTGCCGATTCGATGGCAAAAAATGCGGCACGGGATCTCTTCTACATCAAGCGGGACGGGGTCTGGAAGAAGTATACTTACCAGGAGTCCCGGGACATGATCGAGGATGCGGCCATGGGTCTTCGTTCTCTGGGATATGTCAAAGGGGACAGAGTGGCGATACAGAGTGAAAACCGACCTGAGTGGACGATGACGGACTACGCCTGTGCCCATTTCGGATTTGTGTCGGTGGCTGTGTACCCCACCCTTATTCCTGAGCAGATCGAGTATATTCTCAATGACAGCGGAACATCGGTTGTCTTTGTGAGCACCCGTGAGCAGGTTGAGAAGGTCATTGGGATCAAGGGAAAGGTTCCGAGTCTGAGAAGCCTGGTGGTGATGGATGATGAAAACTTTGATGAAGACTGGATCATGACCTTTGCCGAACTTCGGGCCAAAGGTGCTGAATTCAAGAAGGATAAGGATTATACTCTTGAAAGTGAAGGTGAAAAGGTTCAGAAGGACGACCTGTGGACTCTGATCTACACTTCCGGTACGACAGGCAATCCAAAGGGCGTGATGCTGACACAGTTCAATATCGCCTCTAATGTTCAGGCGACACAGGCGGCTGTTCACTTTGAGCTGAACAGGACATTTCTCAGTTTTCTGCCTCTCAGCCATAGCCTGGAACGCATGGGCAGTCATGCCAGTTTCTGGATCGGTTCCACCACATGGTTTGCAGAACACATGCTGAAGGTTATCGACAACCTGCAGGAAGCCCGGCCGCATTACATGATTTCCGTGCCTCGGCTGTATGAGAAGATCTACGCCGGAGCTCAGGAAAAGATGGCTGCAGGCTCTCCTCTGAAGAAGAAGATTGCAGCCTGGGCCATGAAAGTGGGCTCTGAGGCGAGTATCAACTATCTGCAGAGGAATAAAAAACCCACAGGGATGCTGGGAATCAAATACGGCATCGCACGGAAACTGGTGTTCAGCAAGATCACCCAGGTTTTCGGCGGCAATGTGATCTTCGGGATCAGCGGCGGTGCTCCGCTGTCAAAGACCATCGGAGAGTTTTTTGCCAGTGCCGGCATTCTCATCCTGGAGGGCTTCGGTCTGACGGAGACGACGCCTGTGACCAATGTCAATCCCATAGACAATATCAAGTTCGGATATGTCGGCGTCAATATCCCTGATGTGGAGACCCGGATTGCTGATGACGGCGAGATCTGGTTTCGCGGTCCGAATATCATGAAGGGATACTACAACAATGAAGCGGCCACCAAAGAGGTCATGGATGATGACGGCTGGTTCGCAACGGGTGATATCGGTGTTGTGGATGAAGAGGGATTCCTGAAGATCACGGATCGTAAGAAGAATCTGATCGTGACCAGCGGCGGTAAGAATATCGCACCGGCGAATATTGAGAACAAGCTGGTGGCCAGTCGCTATGTGGACCAGCTGGTAGTGATCGGTGACCGTCGCAACTTCCTTTCAGCAGTCATTGTGCCGGCCTTTGAAGTGGTGGCGGAGTGGGCGCGTGAGAACGGAATCGCCTTTGACGGAAATGAAGACCTGGTGACAAAACCTGAGGTCTATGAGCTCATAGAGAAAGATCTGGCTCCACGGCAGGAGGAACTGGCACGTTTCGAACAGGTGAAGAAGTTCGTCATCGTATCCACACCCTTCACCATCGACAACGGATTTCTGACACCTTCTATCAAGGTGAAGAGAAAAGTTGTGGAGCAGGCCTATGAGAAGGAACTGAATGCGCTGTACAACTGATTGATCCTGCTGTTCGGCGGCCGGAGCGGATCCGATGCTGCGGAGCCGGGCAGAGGAAAGTATTCAGGTTAACAGAAAAAGATCCCGCTTCGGCCGGGATCTTTTTTTTTGTGCATTGATTCTGTCTGCTGAAACAGCTTCTGTCCGGGGGCAGAAGGATTTCAGCGGATGCTTAATTCCTCCAGCAGCGCACGGGCATTGCTGTATTTATCCAGAATAAAGAGGATATATCGGCTGTCCACGGAAATGGAGCGTGTCAGAGAGGGATCGTGATTCCAGTCGGATGTCATGGCCTCCCAGTTGCCGTCGAAGGCTGTTCCGATGAATTCTCCCCGGGCATTCATCACTGCTGAGCCGCTGTTGCCGTTAGTGATATCGGTTGTGTGCAGGAAGTTGAGGGGAATATCCCCGATACGGCTGTCCCGGTAATCCGGTCCGGGATTCCCTGCCAGTTCCCGATAATCAGCATTCAGATCAAAGGGTTCACTTCCCGTAAATTTATCCAGCATACCCTGGAGAGAGGTCATATAGGAGTAGTTGACGGCATCAGCCGGACTGAAGCCCTCAACCTTTCCGTATGTAAAGCGGATGCTTCCATTTGCATCGGGATAGAGGGCTTCCCCCAGGAGTTCAGCCAGGGCTTCGGTATAGCGAGGCATAATGAGAAGCTGTTCACCGTTACGGATTCTGTCCTTTTCTCGAAGCAGGGCCTCCTGAGATTCCAGAATCCTGACAAATTCAATCAGGGGATCCTGCAGATCAAGGAGTTCCTGCTTTGACATGCCGTAGGCTTTTACCCTGAAATCAGTATCCGCGAACTGCGTGTTTTCGTAGAGCTGATCAAGAAAGGTGTCCACGGCCTGTTCAAGAGGCATATCAGGAAAGGCGCTGCGGATATAGTTCAGAGCCTCCAGTGTCATTCCCTCAGGCAGTTCAGCGGCCTGCATAAGGAAGTATTTGAGTACTGCTCTGTCATAGGGTTCATAATAACTTTTCATAGTAGTGCGTGTGCGGTAAAGATGCCTGGGCAGATCCCGGTCCATATAGCCCAGATCCCTCAGGCTGTCTGCTTTTATCTGTTCTGCTGTGAATCTGTAGATACTGTGTGCTGCCCCGACCAGTCTGCTGTAGCGCAGGACCCGGCCCATGGCATAGCGAAGGGGCCATTCAGCCTGTTTTTCCGCCTGTAACGCATCCACTTTCGCTTTCAGATCGGCATAGTCTGCCGCTGCAGACCGGGAGGATGCTGATTTTTTCAGAAGTTCCGCCTCCAGAGTCCGTTTATGGTCAATGATATTCTGACGTTTGAATCCTGCCAGCATCCCCTGATACTTTTTCAAATAATTATTGATACCCTTGTGGCTGCTTTGAAGTTTCAGGGCAGCGGCTTCATCGTCCTGTCCCAGCGTCTCGATACTTTTGATCAGCCATTCGAAATCGCGGATCTGCCGGGGATAGCTCGTGTTGACGGTGAACTCTGCATAATCGGCTGTCAGATGCCGTTGTGTGCTTCCGGGATAGCCCAGGATCATAGTGAAGTCACCCTCTTTGACGCCGCGGGAGCTGAAGTGGAGAAAATTTTTCGGACGATAGGGTATATTGTCTTCAGAATAGGCTGCCGGTCGTCCGTCGGGGGCGGCATAGACCCGGAAGAAAGAGAAGTCTCCGGTGTGCCGGGGCCACATCCAGTTATCGATATCCCCGCCGAATTCGCCGATATTCCGGGGCGGGCAGTGAACCAACCGGACATCCTCGAACTCCATAGTGCGGAAGAGATAATAGCGGCTGCCGCTGTACATGGACTTTACTGCGGCATGTATATCCTGTTCCCTTTCGGCCTCCCGGACAATGTTCCGGATGTTGGCTTCTGTCGTCTCAACCCTTCTAATGGGATTCATATCAGCACTGACGCCCTGCATGATCTGTTCTGTCACGTCTGTGAAGTCCAGGGTCACGATGACACGGTAGCCATCTGCATAGAGTTCCATATCCCGGGTTCGGGCGTAGTATCCTTCTTCCAGAATATTATTTTCAGGTGTACTCAATTCCTGAATTGCGCGGAATCCCACATGGTGATTGGTGACGACCAGGCCTTCGGGGGAAACGAAGGAGCCGCTTCCTCCGCTTATCCTCACGATAGCGTCGCTCAGGGACACCCTGTCCGGGCTGTAGATCTGTGAGGCTTTCAGTTTCATACCTGCCTTTCTGGCGGATTTTTCCGGAATGGCATCCAGCAGATACATGCCTTCAGCGGCAAAAAGCAGGGCAGGCAGCAGGAACAGAATCCTGATACATCGTTTCATACTGTGGTCTCCTTAACTAATGAGCACTGTGTGTATTATGGTCTGCTGCTGTCTGGGGGCAGCATATACAGTTCGAAGATCATCGGGCTTTATCTGCCGGACCAGATCACAGCTTCGTTGACTTTGGCCGCGGTCTCTTCATCTGTCAGCTCCTTCAGCAGGGCGAAGGCAAAATCCATTGCGGCGCCGGCGCTGCGTCCGGTGATCAGCCCGGGTTCAGTGACAACCGGAAGGTTTTTAAACAGTCTGTGGGCAGTGACCTGCTCAAGGGCAGGATGAACAGTGAAGGCTCTTTCGCCCAGCATATCCTGCTCGGCCAGTATGCCGGGAGCGGCACAGAGTGCGGCCAGATCTCCCCCATTCTGCTGCTGCCGGAGCAGAAGATCCTTAACGCGGGGGTCTGCAGCCAGAGCGCTGACTCCGAGGGTTCCGCCGGGCAGGATAATCATATCCCAGGTTTTATTCAATTCCTCCTCCAGCACTGAGTCACAGATCATTCTGATGCCGTGACTGCCGCTGACATTGCGCTTCACAAGTCCGGCCATGACGACGGAGAGGGAAGCCCGCCTTAAAATATCGATGACAGTGACGGCCTCGATCTCTTCAAATCCATCGGCCAGGATGATCAGTACTTTCTTTTCGGACATACAGTTACCTTTCTATTTACCGCGGAGCAGGTCAAAACGCATGGTGATAAATTCATTCTGTTCATAGGCCAGGGTGATATGCATAAAATTTTCCAGAGGGTAGAATTCGAGGCCCGGCTCGAGAAGGATGCGGTCTCCGAAGCGGTTGCGGAATGCCGGATCCCAGGTATAACTCAGGTCGGCGGCGAGAGCGAAGCGGTTGCGAAAATTGTTGAAAAAGGGAAACCAGAGGAGGGCGATATCGCTGCGGCGTTTATCGGAGCTCAGGGCGAGGGTGAGGTAGCGGCGGGGGAGATTGACATTGGCTGCAGCAAATAGACTTCCTTCGCTGTAATAGCTGTCGATATTATTGAGAAATGCGCTGTAGGTCTGCAGTTCGGCACCGTACTGAGTCAGTCCGAAGGCGAGGCTGGTTCTGTAGGTTTCGCCCAGACCGGGGAGGAGCTGCACTTTCAGGTAGCTGGACTGACGGTGGACGAGATCATCACGGACCTCAACCTGTGCGCCTGCATCAAAGATCCGGAAGAATTTGAGACGATAGTCTGCCTGCAGGGGGGCGAGGGGCTCGACGGAGCCTTTAACGGAAAACATGTGCCGGGTGTCGGGAACTTCTGCTGTCAGGGTGTTGACAATACGGGGATAGGGTTTCATGCGAATGAAGCGCCGGTAGTTCTTCTGCAGGAAGAGCATGTGCGTCTTCTGCCGCTCAAGGTAGTCCTGAATACGGCTGCGCTCCTGCTCCTCCTCCTTTCGGGAGATGGCGCGGGAGGTGGAGTCAATACTCATCAGAGCGATGCGCTGACGGTTCTTTTCCTCCAGCTTTTTCTCTTCGAGTTCATTGGCTGCCTTCATCCGTTCAAATTCACGATTGATCTCCTCCTGCAGCAGTGAGTCGTAGAGATTCTTCTCGTAGCGGATCAGGCTGTGCCAGCTGCCGAGGGACTCATCTGCGAAACGTTCAGTGATGACGATCCCTTTCAGACTCATATCGGAATTGATCTCGGTGCGGTTGCTGAATTTTTCCCGGATCCGCAGGTTGTTTTCCTCAACGGTCCGTTCGATACGGCTTTTAACGTGGGTGGACACATTGCGGCTGAAGTCCACGCGGGCGGCATCGTCGGCGGCGAGCTGACTTACGCTGCTTCTGCCGATTCCGAAATAGTAGAGATGGGGCTGGTCAATCGCGGCAGCTGTGACCCAGGCAGGTTTGGTCAGGCTTTCCAGACTGTCTGCCTGATCAGGGGGCAATTCCTGCTCCCGGGCAGTCAGGCCTGCCGTCATGAAGAAGCCCAGCAGAACGATGTGTCTGAGTAGTAAGGGTGCTCTCGTGTTCATAGAATGGATCCCGGTATTTTGTGAAATATATGATTTTAAAGCGGAAATGACAGTAGAAATATAGCTGCGAAGAGAGCGGCGGGATTCAGAAAGTGAAACCGAGAGAAGCCCAGGATGAGAAAGGATACTTTTCATGCGGCAGGTAGGACAGACCGTAGGACAGGGGTCCGAGGGGGGAGTGATAGCGGAGGAAGAGGTCGATACTTTGGAGAGTGCTGATTTTCTTTTGACTCATGTCCTGCTGCCGATAATAGTGCAGCATGTGACCGGAAAACTGCAGGTGTGCCCAGAGATCATTTCTGAGGAAACGGTTGCTGATGGTCGTTCTGGCTGTCAAGCGTTTCTGACTGAATACCGCCTCATGGAATGTGAAGTGTCCGGATTCGCTGAGATGGAAGACCGTGTATTCACCAAGGGGCAGAATGCCTCGGCTGAAACTGCTTTCGAGGCGGAATGAGCCGCCGAAGCTTCGAATCGGTCGAAAACCGATGTTCAGGTCAGCCTGTATCACCGCAAAGCCCTGCCTGTCGAGTTCCAGGGCTCCGGCAGGGTCACTGGGATCAAGATGCTTACCGAAGTTCAGCTGCACCTGAGCGGAGAGTCCTTCCAGGACGGGGAGCTGTCTGTGCACCCGGTCATAGATCAGGGTGTTGCGCTGTATAAAATACCAGTCGTCGGGCGACCTTCCCTTCAGTTCGATCAGCTCTCCTGAAGAGGGATGTATCAGGGCCGATCTTTTTACACTGCTGCTGAGCAGAAGGAGTGTATTCCATCCGAATCCTGAAAGTCCGGACCAGGTCAGTTCCAGGTCTCTGCGGCCGATGCGGTCGATATCCGGAAGCTCGGAATTATAGTTGTAATGATCTATCTTCAGACCCAGAGTGCTGCTCATTCTGTATCTTATGATGGGGATCTGCAGAACATTGAAGAGCTGCAGCTGCGGATGCAGACCGCTGTGGTGATCGCCGATGAACAGGCGGTTGCGAAACTGGAAGCGCTGGCCCGAGAACATTTTCAGACTGTGCTGGGCATAGAGATTCAGGTTGGCATCACTGTCATAGTACATTCCCGCCTGCAGCCGTCTGGATGAACTGCCCTTCAGATGAAGGACAAGGCTGAGCTTATCGGACGAGGGATCGAAATGCAGATCGGGCATGATCTGTTCGAAAAGACCCGAACCGGACAGGCGGTACAGATCTCTCTGCAGGGTGGCCATCCGGAAGGGCTGCTGTTCACGGCTTTCCATGAGGTTGAGCACATAGCTTCGGGGGTAGCGGGCATCTCCCTCGATTTTAATTTCATCAATAGAGTGACCTTCCATTGCGTTTTTCAGGGAAGCGGTCCGTTTCAGAAAGCTGTTCATGTCCCTTTGTTCTGAGATATGACGGCGGATCTTCGGAACGGCGGCCCTGCCGGCAAGGTATCCGGCTTCCACGGCCTCCACCGCGGCATTGAAATCGAGAAGACTGATTTCGCTGCAGTCTACCTGAATGAACTGATCATAACCTGACACAGCCGCGGAGTCAGACCGGGGTGCCAGGACATTGGAAAGGAGAGAGAAGACATCATCTATGCCCTGCAGTTCTTCATTCTGCGGGGGAATGTCGGATACATTCACCGCGATGATGAAATCCGCTCCTTTCGTACGGAGAGCATTGATGGGAAGGTTGTCGTAGATCCCGCCGTCCATTAAAAGCCCCATTTCATGTCTGACGGGGGCAATGGCCAGGGGATAGGCAATGCTGGCGCGCACTGCCTTCCAAAGTGAACCGCTTTGCAGAAGGACAGCCTGCCGGTTCTGTACATCAGCAGCCACAGAATAGAAGGGCACTGCCAGCCGGCTGAAATCTTCACTGACAGCCGCAGCTGCCTGGGACAACTGTTCAAAGAGGAAATAATTCAGCATCTCATCATCCAGAATTGCCATCGGCAGAACAAAACGATTCTGGCGGATGGCGATATCGAGCTGGGCAGGCAGGTCATCCACGCGGTATTCTATGGGAATGCTGCTTATGTCACGGCTGCTGCTGAAGACCTCTGCATAACGGCCGTTCTTTGCCAGTTCCTCCATATCCTGCACAGAAAGTCCGGCGGCATAGGCCGCGCCGATCATGGCACCGGCGCTCGTCCCTGCTATCATATCCACCGGAATACCGGCCTCTTCAAATGCTTTCAGAATGCCGATATGTGCCAGACCCTTGGCACCGCCACCGCCCAGAGCCAGGCCGACCCGTGTTTCAGCGCGGAGTCCCGGGATCATTGCGGCAAAGAGCAGAATCATTATGTAAATGTGTCCCATCCGTGAAGAAGGTCGATATTTCCGAGGTCTGGATATCACTGCTGTACCCGTCTGCTGTTTCAATTAATAATAGAGGATACGGAAGGGCTCCCTGATCCGAAGTCCCTGTTTATCTGCAGTGCCGAAACGGATCTGCAGGAGATTTTCCCTGTTCCAGTAAAGGGGTATATCATCCAGGCTGATGATCTGCAGCATATCTTCTCCGGCTTCTGCACTGAGTAGACGGCCGTTCAGCCAGATGGCATCGCTGTCGTCCAACCCACGGATCTGCAGGCTCAGACTGCGGCCTCTCCCTTCCCTGGGGAGGCGGAAGAAGCGGTAAACATTCAGAGCGCCGGATCCGGGTATCCGGGGACTGAAACCCTGCTGTGCCGGGACTTGAGACTTTTCGTGATCACTGCTGTCGGCGAGCAGTGCATCAATAGATAGCGGATGGGAGAAGCTCACAGGCTGCAGATACCAGATCCCGCCGAGGTCCAGGGCTCTGCTGCGAATGATGGACAGACTCTGCGTCAGTGTATCTGTTTCTGTGATGATCCGGAAATGCAGGTCTGTCAGACCGGGATCAAGATCTTCCGGAATGGATATGCGGAGCTGTTTCTGTGTTTTCGGTCCAATGTCCACAGCTGCACTGTCAGAGGCAAAGGGGGGCAGTACGCGCAGCGGGCTTCTGCTGCGGTTTGAGAAACGGACACCAACGGTATCGACACAGTATACTGAGGACAGATCCATTGTCCAGGGTGCTTTCTGCAGTACATGAACGGGAAGAAGAACACTTTGTGTACTGTCCCTGCTGTAGATGCGGAGCAGATCTGCTGCAAAGCGGTCTTTGCTCAGATCAATTTTTCTGAATTCCAGATGAAGACTGTTCCCAACGCTGTCGAAGCGGGACATCTGAAGCAGGGATCTTTCGCTGAGTGAGGCTCCGCCGGCAGGATCACCGCTGAAGTGATACTCAAAACCGGTGCCCGTATCCAGTTCTTCTGGATAAGGCAGCGGCTGCAGATGGAAGCTTTCTTCCGGTTTAAGAATTCTGAGAAGATTCTGCATTTTCTGCCGGTCAAAGTGCTGGGCGGGGTCATCTCCGGCCAGGCTGTCGAGGATGGAAGGATTCTTAAAAACTGCGGAGCTGTCGCTGAAATGATAGGCAGAGAGGGTGCGGAGTTCCCTCAGGGCAGGTTCGGACACATCAGACAGAATACCGTAGACGGCGGCATCTCTGAGGGCGAGAACATATTCCGCCGTCTGCCAGCTGTTGAAGGCTGCTTCAACTGCTGGAATGGGCGCTGCATCTGATCGGGGCTCACTGTATTCAGAAAACCCGCCGAACACCGTGGCGCGCTGCTGCAGCTGCTGCAGGAGCTTCCTGACCCGAACATCATATCCCCTGGCAGAGAAGTAACGGATATAGGCTGAACTTAGAGGGATGGAAAGCCCGGTACCCTGTGCGGTCAGCGAGGGACCCGATATGCTGTCAGGGTTCAGGTGCTGATAGTAGTATTCCGCAGACAGTTGAAGTTCCCGGTGATCGGGCCAGCCCCAGCACCAGCCGAAAAGAAAAGATGGATTCGGAAAGTGTTCAGCGTCCCGGTAGTCCATGTAGGCAGCCGATTCGGTTGAGAAGAGATATTCCAAACCCCTTCTCAGGCGTTGAGCGGTTCGGCGATAGCTGTCTGCCTCAAGCCGACGCTGCAGACGGTCAGTGAGTTCTGAGGCCTGAAAGCAGGCGGCGGCGATACTCATTGCACTGGATGCGATGTACCCCTCATCCTCCACAAGACCGCCTTCATAGAGCAGACCGTTGCTGTGGATACGTCCGTCAATGAACTGAAGCAGGCTTCTTAAAAAATCGAGATCCCCGGCATTGCGGCCCTGGAGCTGCCGATATCTGCGCATCAACGTGCTGTAGTAGCCGTTGCTGTCCCATTCCCTCACTGCAAAAGGGCTGTCTGTGCCCTGTCGGGCCGGATCGCCGTAGGCGTTATAAGATGCAAACCATTCGCCGTCCTGTTTTAATGGCCTGTTTTTCCAGTAATTGAAAATCTTTTCAGTTTCCTTCGGATAACCTGCTTCAAGGAAGGCGGATGCGCTTGAGAAGGATGCTCTCGGACTCAGGAAGGGCAGGCCTTCCGTGGGCTCTGCTCCCAGATAGCCTGTGGGAAGCTGTCCGTTCAGGTTCAATGCTTTCAGCGTGATGAGGTTGACATCGTAGAGCTTCCGGAAACTGCTGTCGCTGAAGTGGGGACGGGTTCCTGAAGCCAGCCATTCTGTCCAGCTGTTCTCTGCGCTGGCAAAGGGGTCGCTGTCCCCGCTCAGGGTTCGGAATGCCAAAGCGGCATCGACCGCTTCCCTGTCCATTGTCAGCAGAAAAGTGAAGGATTCCTCGGATCCTGCCCTGACATGGAGAGTCAGCGGACTGTCGATCGTCCTTTTTTCCCGATCTAAGGTCTGGCCGATAAATCCGGAGCAGAACGTGAATTCATCAATATATATGTTGCTGCGGTCTTTGTACTGATCAAAAATCACAGGCCGGGTAAAACTGAATCGGGGCTGAATAATGAGGGTCTGAGTGCCCCGTCCACTGTTGATCACTTTACCCCGTACAATCAGTGCATTGTCGTTTACAGGCACTGCAGCCTGCTGAATATACAGTAAATCGCCGCTGCGTCGGCTGTAGTAGGCCGCAGAGGCAGGCTGGGAAGTGAAGAATGTTTCTCCGGCTGAAGATCGGCTGATCTGCGGTTCAAGACTGAATTCCTCAATGATGATGCGGGAATAGTCACCGATAAAAAAACTGTGGAAGGAGGGATCTGCCTTGCTGCTGTCCCGCCTCTCACCGAATAGGAGGAGCATCTCCCCATTGCCGAGGACTTTTTGGCCGGCAGCTTCGCCTAAGGCAGGCGGAGGGTCTGCTGCATTGCCCCTTTCTCCAGGGGAACAGCCGAAGATAAGACAACTGCCCAGACACAGAAGGGCCAGTGCCAGGGCTGTCCCTGACCGCGCATAAGAAATTCTGTCATTTTTGTTTTTTGTAGGCATTGTCACCAAACTTTATGACCTGCAGTTTGACGCGGGCTGTTCCCAGATGGGAAAAACCAAGCTTCTTCGCGGCTGCAAAGCTGAGGTCAATCATGCGCCCTTCGATATAAGGCCCCCGGTCATTGATCCTGACCTTGACAGATTTGCCGTTATCCAGATTTGTCACCCGCAGCACTGTGCCCAGAGGCAGAGTTTTATGGGCCGCTGTCAGGTCATGCATGTCATAGGTTTCACCGTTGGCAGTGAGTTTTCCGTGAAAATCCTCCCCGTACCAGCTGGCGACGCCGGTCCAGGTCTGCTTGTAACTCAGTTTAGGATTTTTGGTGACCGGGATCTCCCGCGATGAGGTCTTCGGAGGCCCCTTCTTTTTTGTGGATGGAAGGCTGTTGCCGGAGGTATAGCGCGGGGAGGGACTGCAGCCGAAGAGCAGAAATACCAGAAAGAGCGTGAGGGCTGATAAATGGGGAGTCTTCCTCATTGCTTTCCGTCTTCCGCATCATCAGGCCCGGGAGCGCCTGTTTCCTGAAACTCACCGAGGCTGTCCTGCAGGCTTTCGTTGATCACTGCCGTCAGCTCCATAATACGGCTGCGGCTTGTCTCAGCGTAGGGACTGGACCCGAATCGGTCCGCAACGACCTGATAATAGTGCAGGGCACTGTCCAGATTTTCACTGTAATTGTCATAGATCCATGCCGTGTAATGCCATGCCTGTGCCAGACTCAGAGAATCCACCAGCTGCGGTATGATCTTTTGGAAAGCCGCAATCACCGTATCCGGCGAGGCAGCAGCTGCGATCCGCTTTTCAAGCTGATAGATCATATCCTGGTCTTTCTGCCGTTTCAGCGCTGTCGAATCCACAGCCCCGGTAATATAACGGCTGAATCGGCTGTCCGGGAAATCCCTCACGACCTGGCTGCGCAGACTGTCTGAGCGGAGACTGTCGCCCTTTGCCGTTTCGTAGATCCAGGCTTTGCTGTAAAGAATCTGGGCCTTTGAAGCAGTAAAGGGAAACTGCTCCTCGATCATGCTGTACAGCTGTAGACTGCTGTCGTAGAGGCTGAAGGTGAAACTCAGAAGTTCCGCCTGATTGAGCAGCTCTTCGATGTACCCCTCTGCACTTTGTATGTAATTTTCAAGTTCCACCGCTGCCGCGCTGTCCACCGCCGCACTGTCCCGGAGGCTGCTGTAATAGGCCAGAGGATCCTCCTTGAGCTGAGGTGTACGGCGTTCAAACTGCATCAGCTTGCTTTTCTGCCCGGTAAACTGGGCGATGATCCGGATCGCATTCCGGCTCTCCGCCGCTTCAAAACTTGTCTTATCCTGACGGATTGATGTCTGGTAATATTCTCTTGCCTTGTCCAGATCCCCGATCGTGTACAGGTAGAGCTCTGCAATCCTGAAAGCCGCGATGGATGCCAGACGGGTGTTGCCGTAACTTTCTATCACGGTCTTGTTTCGCTCAACTGCCCGGTCATAGTCCCCCAGATTGCGATAGATCTCCGCCAGCTCAAGTTCGAGATCACCGGTGATATTCTTATATTTTTCATCCACCAGCATTTCCTTGATCAGGCTCTCGCTGGCCGTATAGTTTTTCTGCAGCCGATAGATCTTCGCATACTGCAGCTGTACTTTCCCGAGAAGATCAGGGTCCAGACTGAACTGTTCGACCTGCTGCAGATGGGGCAGGGCCTCGTCGATCCGGTCCGAGGCAATGAGCTGCCCCGCATAATCATAATGAATAAATGCCCTGCGGCCTTTGTCCTCGATCAGCTCAATGGCTTTCAGATAGGCCTCATCCGCTTTGGCTGTATCACCCTCCTCCATGGCCAGCTGCGCATAAAGCATCATGGCATCACCGAAAAAGGCCGCATTCTCCATGTTCTCGGTAAAACTTTCCAGCATGGAAAATGCCAGTTTCTTCTCGTTGTTCGCGTAGGAACAGCGTGCGATATACAGCATGCTTTCTGCGTAATGCGGGGAGTTCGGATACTCGATCGTCAGACGTCTGAACATCTTCTGTGCTGCCAGAAACTTCATCAGCCGGAAATTACTGACCCCGTAAATGAACATGGCGTCATCCACCCAGCGGCTTTCCGGGTAGCTGTCGATCACCTTCAGAGCCTTGACGGAGGCCCTGTCATAGTCCTGGCTCAATTGTCGCGGAAGGTTGTTCTTGCTCTCCTCCAGGATATACAGCTCCTCTGCAGCGCTGAATATCTCCTGCGCGTTGTAAAATGTGTTGAAATAAGCGCAGGCCTGCAGCAGAAGCAAGGCACTCAGCAGCAGGATACTTTTTTTATGGGGCACAGTCTCAACTCCCTACGTAAAGTGTTCAGGTGTTTCATTCAAGGTGTTCAGCAGCTCGTCAACCAGAGCGGGCAGGCAGCTTCCGGCTTTTTCAGGAATGTGGAGATCGGCGCGGGAACTCAGGTCTGTGCTGTCGGGATTAACCTCGATGATCACCGCATGCCGGTCCATGGCTGCCCAGGGAAGGGATGCGGCAGGATAGACCAGAGAGGAGGTGCCGATACACAGAAAGAGTCCGGCACTGCGGGCAGCTTCCACCGACTGCTGCCAGATCTGAAGCGGCAGGTTTTCTCCGAACCATACGATATCCGGTCGTATGGGAGCCCCGCAGGAACAGCGTGGAACCTGCTCCTGGTTTTCAGGAAAGGGGCGGTCAAAACGCCGACGGCAGGCACTGCAGTAGTTTTTTTCGATATTTCCATGCAGTTCAAGGAGCTTGACCGATCCCGCACGCCGGTGCAGATTGTCCACATTCTGGGTGATCAGTGTGAATTCCTCCACACTGTCTTCCAGTTCGGCCAGGGCCCTGTGAGCCGGATTCGGCTCCGCTTTGCGGACAATGTCCCGTCTGAATTCATACCATTGCCAAACCGTGTCAGGATCACTGCGGAAGGCCGCTGGACTGGCCAGTTCCTCTGCACGGTAACTGCGCCACAAACCCTCTTCACCGCGGAATGTGGGGATACCGCTTTCTTTGCTGATCCCTGCGCCGGTCAGCGCAGCAATCTTCAGTCCCGGCTTCAGCCTGCTTCGGATATGTTCATTCAGATAGGTAATGCCTCAACTCCCCGTTAACTATTATATACGATATCCTGGACTCCGGTTCCCTGGGATCGCCGTCAAAGAGGATAAGATTTGACTCATCTCCGGCTGCGGCAATGCCGGCGGAGCCGCCGCGGCTGTAATAATTTCTGACATTGAGGTAGATCAGATCAGGCAGGGGCACGCTGGGATGGGATCTCCACTGCGAGATCCAGTCCCCAGGCCGCTGTATCAGTATGCGTCCCGGTTTCAGGTTATTCTGTGGGCTGCGACTGTATGAAATGTAGTCCCCGATGTCACTAAAGACCGTCCAGACATCCGCATCGAAGACCTTTAGGCTGTCCCCGGACAGTTTCGACACTGCGGAATCCCCGGCATTGCTTTCTGCAGCCTGCCTCCAGGGTCGGCAGATCAGCCGAAGGCTGTCGCAGAGAGCGGCGGCTTCCCCGAGACTGTCTCCGGGCATCGTCTGAAAGCTGAAGACAAGAGGCTGACCGTCCATGAGCTCCAGCAGGCCCTCGTTGAAATAACTGTTCAGATAGATCTCCGGGCTCCTGACAGACGTTTCGTTTTTTAATGCATAGGCTGCACACTGTCTGAATATGTGCCGCAGAGAATTTGCATTAAAGGTGTCGGCTGTCAGAACAGGTAGCCGCTCGGTATCTGCCGCCGGACCGGATCTGATCGTCCATCCCGTCATAGCGTCGGCGGAAGGATGCAGGTAGAGACTTTCCGTTCCGCTTCCGAGGCTGCGTCGCAGGCTGTCTAGTTCTTCACTGCTCAGGAACAGTTCCGTGGCGGCAGGCCCTGCCGCTGCTCCAGACAGATCCTGCGGGGTCAGTGGATACTGAGGCGGGGGAAGCGCCCAGAATCGGCTGAGATCGATGCACTGCTGCGGCAGCTCTGTGACCCCGTTTCGCCGGGCGGAGATCCTTCCGGCTTCCATCTGCAGCAGGACATTGCGGCTGAACTGATTGTTGCCGCGGTAGAGACGGCCGATGAGAAAGCTGCTGAAATCCCCGGACTGAGCCGGCAGCTCAGGGGGCATCTGCAGCAGGATGAGCAGCAGAAGGCCGGCCATGCGCGCTAAGTTCCTATTTCCCATAGATCTTCTTCCCGCTGTCCCGAACCTCGATCACCAGAGACCTGGTTGAGAATGGATCTGTGGTGAACATTACAAAATTCGGGGGGCCGTCCACTTCAATAAGACTGTTGTGGAAAAAAGGCTGAAAAAATGGGTAGGCCATAATGCTGTAAAGGCTGAGCAGCTGCTCATCGGTATAGTGGCGCTGGGGATCCGTGCTGAAATACTGCAGGCTTTCCCAGAAACTGCTGAAGGCCGGCATGCGTACAAGCATGTCCTTGCTGAAGTCCGTGATCATTCCCGGGTCGGCATCTTTCATCTCCCCCAGCATCAGATCCTCAGCCTCTGCCAGATCCAGAAGGAAGGCGGCACCGGCAAAGAGACCCTGTTCCCGGACCCCGGCTGTGGTCTCGACAATGAGCTGAAGCTGTGGACCATTCAGCAGAGCAGACATCTGCCGTGCCCTGAGCAGTTCATCAACAGCCAGCCAGATCCTCAGTTCACCGCGGAGTATCCGGGAAAGACAGTTCCGGTCAAAGACTGAATGTACCGGGAGGGCTTCCGGGCTGTCCTCACCCTGCAGAAAACGGATATTGTCATGGAGTCCCGTGAAAAAGGCGGCATATTCAAGGGGGGACATATTTCGCAGGTCCATGTAGCAGGCGGCCAGTGTATCTGCCGTGACCCGGCCCACATGCCGTGCATAGATCAGATGTTCCTTCCTGTACAGATAGGATGTGATCCCCCTGCTCAGCATGATCTGGTCCGTTTTTGCCGGGTCCTCCATCGGGCTGAAATTCAGATCACAGAGCTCCGGCGTCAGATGGGGAAGGGCTTTTGGGAAAGTGCTTTCCACATCGCTGCCGCTGTTCATTGAGATGATGGCTAAACTGTCATAGGAGAGAATCGCGGCAGGGAAGAGGATCCCATTGCCGATATGCACATTTGCGGAGATATTTTCCAGGGCTGTCAAAGTGTTCACACCTGTGATGATCAGGAAAAGTGCGGTGATGATTTTCCGGAAAGGACGCATCTTCGGAATTTAGAATAAATAAGCATTTACAGCAAGGGAATGCCGCATTCTCTTCAAAGTCCCTGTCTTTTTGGATCTGGGCCCTTCAGGGCTTCAGGAACAGCTGTTTTCACGGAAAAAAGCGAAGTCTCCCGGGTCTTCCTGCAGAGGGAGCAGGACATCTCCGGCGCCGCCGTGGGCAGCGGACAGTCTGTTCCCATCGAGGGAATAGATGGCCTCGACTGTATAGGGTATATCATTGTCCGGAGTGAGGATACTGAGTGTCTGGCCTGCCTGCATCCGGTTCTTCACGGTAACCTGTGCCAGACCTTTTCCGGCATCATAACTGCGGAGGACAGCCGTCACTCTGTGGGCATCGGAGGCACTGTATCCGTCCTCGAAATTTTCTCCGTACTGCCGGGGATTTCTGCTGTAAAAGCCGGTGGTATAGGTTCTGCTGCTCAGAGCCATGAGATCCCGCAGATTGTCGGGGTTGAAAGGCCTGCCGGCATAATGGTCGTCCAGAGCGCGGCGGTAGCTTCTGGAAACGAGTGCGGCGTAATAGGTGCTTTTTGTCCTGCCCTCGGCTTTGAGGCTGACAATGCCTGCCGTCAGAAGTTCGGGCAGCAGTTCTATAGCACAGAGATCCCTGCTGTTCATCAGGTAGGTGCCGTATTCATCCTCTGAGATGGGGAAGTCCTCTTCGGGACGCCGGGGTTCTCTCAGTACAAAATCACCGTCCGGAGGACTGTAGTCTGCTTCTGCAGGCAGGGTTTGTGATCTCTCCACTTCAAGGAGGGAACCCTTTTCCCGGGCCAGTGTATATTCCCAACGGCAGCTGTTTGTGCAGGTGCCCTGATTTGCATCGCGATGATTCATGTAATTGGAAATGAGACAGCGTCCGCTGTAGGCGATGCAGATCGCACCGTGAACAAAGGCTTCCAGCTCGATGTCCGGAACCTTTTCGTGCATGGTCCGGATCTCCTCCAGCTTCAGCTCCCGGCTGAGGATAATACGCCTGACACCAAGATCGCGCCAGAACTGTACAGTGAGCCAGTTGGTGGTATTGGCCTGAGTACTGAGGTGCACCGGAAGCTCCGGGTAGCGCTTCAGGCTTTCGCGGATCAGGCCGGGGTCAGTGAGGATGAGGGCGTCGGGCTGCAGGGCGGCCACCCGGTCCAGTTCCCGCAGAAAGGGGTCGATCTTGATATCATGGGCATAGATATTCATTGCGAGATAGATCTTTTTTTTCAACTGATGCGCTTCATCCACTGCTGCGGCCAGACTGTCGGCACGGAAGCCGATCTCCCTCGTTCTGAGAGAGAAGGCCGGTACACCTGCATAGACGGCATCTGCACCGAAAGCAAAGGCATAACGCATCTTTTCCAAATCCCCGGCGGGGATCAGGAGTTCCGCTTTTTCTGAGTGTGTGTTCATGCCCCAATTATACGCTTAAATCCCGCGAGGAACAAGCCTGCAGTCCTGTTTTACAAAGACTTCAAAGTCCGACTGCCACTGCAGGAGGAGGGAGCGAAAGCAGGGTCAGCTCCGGAACTTGTCCACATCGATGCTGTATTTTCCGATCTTGTAGTTGATGATCCGTTCACTGCTGTCCAGGAGACGCGCTGTCTGCCGGCGATTGCCGCGACTGCTTTTCAGGGCATCCTGAATGAGCTCCTTCTCGTAGGTTTCGACGGCCTGCTTCAGCGAGACCCGGGAGGCGGTGTCGCTGCTTTCGGCGGTCTGCAGACTCGGCGGCAGGTGATGACTGTGTATCACGTGGTCGTCACAGAGAAGTACGGCTCTTTCCATACAGTTTTCAAGTTCCCGGACATTGCCCGGCCAGTGATAGCGCATCAGCATGTCGATGGCGGGTGTGCTCATGCGTTTGACCGTCCGACCATGAATGCGTCCGTACTTGAGACTGAAATGGTCTGCCAGGAGCAGGATATCCGTTTTCCTTTCCCGGAGGGGCGGGAGATAGATGCTGAAGACATTGAGCCGGTAGTACAGATCTTCGCGGAAGCGGTTTTCTGCGATCAGAGATTCCAGATCGGCATTTGTTGCGGCGACAATGCGCACATCCACTTTCAGGGTTTCTGTACCGCCGACCCGTTCAAACTCCTGTTCCTGTACGGCTCTGAGGAGTTTAACCTGAGTCATGGGGCTGAGATCGCCTACCTCATCGAGGAAGAGGGTACCCCCGTCCGCCAGTTCAAAACGGCCTTTACGACGGCTGACGGCACCGGTGAAGGCGCCCTTTTCATAACCGAAAAATTCGGATTCGATCAGATTTTCAGGAATGGCTGCACAGTTCACCCGGACGAAGGCCTTGCCGTTTCGGCTGCTGTTGTAGTGAATCGCCTGAGCGATCAGTTCTTTTCCGGTGCCGCTTTCTCCGCGAATCAGGACGGGGGTGGAGGCGTGGCTGATCTGTTCAACCTGTGTATACACCGCACGCATCTCAGAGCTGCTGCCGATGATCCTGTCAAAGCGGTGCTCCTCCTGCAGCTGCTGCTTCAGAAAACGGTTTTCCCGATCCAGTTCCCGCCGCAGTTTTTCCGTTTCACCGTGGAGCAGAACAGGGAGAAGCAATGCAGAGGCGGCCATGTAGAGAAATTTTTCAGTGGTCTCATAGTCTCTGTCCCGGCGATAGGCCAGGGCCACCACCAGAACACCGTGGACAATGTAATCCTGTTTGACGGGGATGATAAAAAGACTCTGCTCCCGCCCTCCCGAGGCAGAACGGGTCTGCAGTTTGTTCAGATAGGCCGGTTCACGGCTCAGCTGCGGGATGGTGATGCTGCGGCCGGACTCCGCCGCTCTGCCGACAAGCCCTTCACCGCTGCGGTAGGATCGACTGCGGACCTCAGGCGGGAGCTTGACAGAGGCATTCACCTGATAGCGGTCTCCCTCCTCACTTCGGAGCAGAACAGCTCCGCTGCGGATACTGTACTTTTCCTGCAGAATATTGAGGGCCGACTGAAGAGCATCCTGAACAGAAGCACTGCGGCCGACAGCCTGATGAATATCCTGCAGGACCCTGAATTTAAAGGCGGCCGGTTCGCGGCTGTTCTTCATAAAATGTACTCCTTAATCATACAGAAATGTAGTAATTAATCGAACCAAATACAAAATTGTAATACATNCTTTGAATATCGAATATAAGTAGTTGTTTGAAAAGATGATATGTGGAATTAACAAACTGTATTTCAACAGACAGGTTGTATTGATCCTGCTGGGTCTACTGTTTAGGCCATAGAAAAAACAAGTGCTTGGGTTGAAAATTACAATTATGTAGTTATTTAGTCTAAACCTACATTTTTGTTGTATCGTATCGGAAGCGGATTCTGGGGACAGGAGCATTTAACTTGTTTAAATACAGTTGCAGAGGGAGTTGAGACCCCCTCTGGCACGCGGCTTGACATCAGGACAGGTCATGAGAAAGGGAGACAACATCAAATTTAAAAAGGAGTTTTAGATGAAACTGATCACGGCATACATACAGCCAGAGCGGCTCAACGCGGTGAAGCAGTCTCTGTATGAGCGGAGGGTGTTCAAGATGAGCATCACCAATGCACTGGGCTGCGGGGAGCAGAAGGGATACCATGAGACCTATCGCGGGGCGGATATAGAGGTCAATCTTCTGAAGAAGGTTCGGCTGGAGATCGCGGTAAACGATGATTATGTGGATGCTGCGGTGGAGGCTATCATCAGCGGAGCCAAGACCGGGAGTATCGGGGACGGCAAGATCTTCGTTCAGGAGTTGACGGAATGCATACGTATCAGAACAGGCGAAACCGGCCCTGTGGCCGTAGGATAGGGGGTTGAGAATGTATATCAGGACTAGATCAGCGTATATTGGAAAAGGTTTTTCAGGATATCGGCGTGCAGCTCTGCTTCTGCTGGCAGCGGGAATGCTCGGGGCGGCTGAGGCGGATGGGGCGGCACTGGATGCACTGCGTCAGGATCTGAATATTGTCTGGACGGCTGTGGCGGCTTTTCTGGTGTTTTTCATGCAGGCGGGTTTTGCCATGGTGGAAAGCGGTTTCACCCGGGCGAAGAACACGGTGAACATCATGATGAAGAATCTTATGGATTTCAGTATGGCTTCGGTGGTGTATTTCATTCTGGGTTTCGGACTGATGTTCGGTGTCAGCAATGGGTTCTGGGGCAGCAGTCATTTTCTGGGGAGTTTCAGTGATCTGGCGGGGGATGACTGGAACTGGACTTTTCTGATTTTTCAGACAGTGTTTGCCGGAACGGCGGCGACGATTGTGTCCGGTGCGATGGCGGAGAGGACGCGGTTTCCGGCCTACATTGCCTATTCTGTGCTGATTGCGGCTTTCATTTATCCGGTTTTTGGTTCCTGGGCCTGGGGTTCGCTGCTGGCGGGCGGCGGCTGGCTGGAGGGACTGGGGTTCACGGATTTTGCCGGTTCGACGGTTGTTCATTCGCTGGGCGGCTGGCTGGCTCTGGCGGGAGCCATGGTTGTGGGCCCGAGATTGGGAAAATACGGTCCCAACGGTGAGGCGAAGGCCATACCCGGGCACAACATTGCTCTGGGTGCTCTGGGTGTCTTCATTCTCTGGTTCGGCTGGTTCGGCTTTAATCCCGGCAGTACGACGGCTGGGGACGGGTCCATCGGCAGGATCGCGGTGATGACAAATCTGAGTGCATCTGCTGCGGCGATCACAGCGCTGGTGACGTCCTGGCTTATCCACAGCAAACCCGATGGATCCATGGCTTTGAACGGTGCATTGGCGGGACTGGTGGCCATCACTGCCGGCTGCGCGGATGTGAGCGGTCTCGGGAGTCTGAGCATCGGGGCCATGGCAGGGATCCTGGTTGTCTTTTCCATTGAATTCATCGACCGGGTATTGAAGGTGGACGATCCTGTCGGAGCGGTGTCGGTACATGGGGTAGCCGGAGCCTTTGGAACTCTGGCTGTCGGGCTGTTTCATATTGAGAAGGGACTGCTCTACGGCGGCGGTTTTTCACTGCTGGGTGTTCAGGCAGCAGGTGTTCTGGCGGCTTTCGCCTGGGCTTTCGGTCTGGGTTACATCCTTTTCAAAGTGATTGATGCGATTCTGGTCCTGAGGGTTTCCGAGGAGGAGGAACTGCGGGGTCTGGATATCGGGGAGCATGGGATGGAGGCCTACAGCGGATTCCAGATCTTCACAACCCAGTAGACATCGGCCTGCCGGCGGTGTGGGTCTGAGTCGGGCCGGCGGCTGAGCTGAAACAGACATGAATTGAAAATGGGGCCCCTGCTGAGGCAGGGGCTTTTTTCTTATCATATTGGACTAAATTCCTTAGATTTAGGCCATGTCGGAAAAGGACAAAAAACAGCGGCTGTTCGGGGGAATCGGGCAGCAGGCACTCTATGACAGACTCTCACGGATCATCCGCGGGGGACGTATCGGTTCGGCCTATCTCTTTTCAGGGCCCCGGGGATCGGGAAAGAGTCATCTGGCGCTGGAATTCTTTGCAGCTCTGAACTGTCTGCAGCCCCGTGAGGACCATCTGGCCTGCGGTGAATGCGACGCCTGCAGAAAAGCAAAAAGTTTCAATCACAGCAATCTTCTGATACTTCATGCTCTGCCCGGGGGCGGTTCAAGTCAGAAAAATGACCGTGACCCGGTGGAGGAGATGAACGAGAGTCAGTACGAGGCTCTGCAGACGGCATGGAAGGAATTTCAGGAAGATCCCTACCGGGGGATACAGATCCCCTCGGCGCATGTCATCCGCATTGCCAGTGTCCGGAGTCTTAAGAAGAAACTGCGTCTCGGCAGTGATGAAGAGGGCTGGCGCATCGTTCTGATCCTCAGGGCGGAGCAGATGAACGCAGAGAGTTTCAACAGTCTGCTGAAGACACTGGAGGAGCCGCCGCCGAAGACAGCATTCATTCTCAGCACAGAGAGTGCTGAAAGTCTGCCGGAGACCATTCGATCACGCTGTCAGCTGCTGCGTTTCAATCCAGTGGCGGAAGGAGATCTGATCGACTATCTGGAAGATCGGGGATTCAAGCGGGAGCTCATTCCCCTGGCGGCACGGCTGTGCAGCGGCAATATCAATCAGCTGCATGCCTACATGCGCGGTGAACTGACGCTGGAAAATGAGGGCTTCCTGGAGCTCTGGCGGTCCATCATGCGCGGTGAAATGACACATCTAACGGACTGGATCACGGATCTTGCCGCTCTTTACCGCAACGAGAGACACAGTTTCGAGGATGCTTTACGGCTGATGATCTACTGGTTCAGAGATGCGCAGAGTATTGAGGCCGGGGTTCAACCCTCTCAGATCATTCTGCAGCCCTATGCCAATGAGATCGGCTCTTTTGCTCGTTATTATCCCGGACTGGACTATTACCGATTGATCAAAGAAACACAGCAAGTCATTGAACTGGCTGGACGGAATATCTATATTCCGCTCCTTGCGGGGCGCTTTATCGCCTTGCTGCAGAAACAGCTTCTAACGGCTCGCAGGAGATAATACATGACGCCTAAATATATAAAGATAGAGTTTAAGGGGCATCGGCGTGCCTTTTACAGAAATGACATGGAATATCCGATCCGGCCTGAGGACAGGCTGGTGGTTCTGACAGACAAAGGGGAGGATCTCGGCCGCGTGACCGCAGTCATGGATGAACTCTGCAGCGGCTGCTCGGTTCTATCCGAGTTCCGCATCAGCAGGAAAGCATCGGATCAGGATCTGAAGGATTATGAAGAGAACAGTCAGCGGGAGACGGAGGCCAGGGAAACCTGCCGGCGGATGGTGAAGGAACTGGGCCTGACCATGAAACTGATGGATGTCGAATACCAGCTGGACAGGAAAAAAATTACATTCTACTACACTGCTGATGAAAGAGTGGATTTCAGGGAACTTGTGCGCCGCCTCGCCGGAATCTTCAGAACGCGGATCGAGATGAGGCAGATCGGGGTCAGAGATGAAGCGAAGCGCCTGTGTTCAGTGGGAACCTGTGGACTGCCGCTGTGCTGCGGCGTGTTTATTGAGAATTTTGAACCCGTCAACACACAGTTTGCCAAGGATCAGAGCCTGCCCATGAATCCGAGTAAGCTGAGCGGACAGTGCGGCAAACTCAAATGCTGTCTCCGCTATGAACACGGTTTGTACAGGGAGGCCATGGAGAGCTTTCCTGTTCCCGGCGAACCGGTGTTCTACAGCAGTAAAAAGGGATATATTGAAAAGATCAATGTACTGCAGGATAAGGCGGTCTGTCAGATGGAGGACGGCAGTACGGAGGAATTTGACCGTGACAGTGTGAAAGAACTTGTAAACACCGCTCGAAAAAAGGGCTTGAAAAATCTGAAGTATGCCCAGGCGCAGATCGTGGACGCGGATGCAGGTGAATTAAACAAAATCGAAGATAATTGAGGAATAGTTAAATAATGGCTCTATCAAACTACATTACTACACCGATCTACTACGTGAATGACGAGCCGCATATAGGGCATGCCTACACCACGGTCCTGGCCGATGTTTTCAGCAGATACCAGCAGTTGCGCGGCGGCAGTCGCTACTTTCTCACGGGTACAGATGAGCATGGGCAGAAGGTTCAGCAAGCGGCGGAGAAGAGGGGTGTGGACCCGAAGGACCACTGTGATGAATATGTGCTGCGTTTCCGGCGTCTGTGGCAGGAATTGAATATCAGTCATGATGATTTTATCCGAACAACGGAGTTACGGCATAAGGTCATCGTTCAGAAGCTGCTGCAGGATCTGTATGACCGGGGTGACATTTACCGGGCGGAATATGACGGCTTGTATTCAGTGTCCGAAGAGCGCTTTATTACTCAGAAGGAATATGAGGAAGGCGGATTCCGGGATGTCCGGACCATTTCGGAGACGAATTATTTCTTTCGAATGGGAAAGTATCGGGATCAGCTGGTCGAGTACATCCGTGAGCATCCGGATTTCATACAGCCGGAGAACCGGAAGAACGAGATTCTTGGATTTCTTTCCAATGAGCTGGGGGATCTCTGCATCAGCCGTCCGAAGAGCCGACTGAGCTGGGGGATCGAGCTGCCCTTCGATGCTGAGTTTGTGACCTATGTCTGGTTTGATGCACTCACAAACTACATTTCTGCGCTCGGTTACGGCTCGGACGACCCTTCCCGATTCGAGCTGTTCTGGCCGGCAACTCATTTGATCGGAAAGGATATACTTACAACGCATGCTGTGTACTGGCCGACGATGCTGATGGCGGCGGGAATTCCGCTTCCGAAAAGTATTTTCGCCCACGGCTGGTGGATGAGTGAAGGTCAGAAAATGAGCAAGAGTCTGGGAAATTTTATCGACCTGGCCACGATCAGGGAGCATATTTCAAACGTGGGTGTGGATGCTTTCCGCTACTATCTGGTGAAGGAAGGACCNCTGTTCGGTGACGGCGACTTCAGTCGTCAGCGTTTTTACCANACCTATAATACGGATCTGGCAAATGACTTCGGTAATCTGGTGAACCGCATTTTTACACTGATTCACCGGCATTTTGATGGAAGGGTTCCCGAGGGCTCCGGTGCAGGTATCGAGGAGGAGGAACTCAGGCGGGCTTCAGAGCTGCTGTCAGACAGTCTTGGCAGCTGGCTGGACAGTATGGATCTGGGGAAGATCGTGTTTGAGGGGATCTCCTATGTTCGGAGCATTAACCGCTATATGGAGGAGAAGGCGCCCTGGAAACTGGTGAAGACGGACCGGGAGGCAGCGGGGAAGGTGCTGTATGCGGCTCTGGCTTCTCTTCGCAGTGCGGCATGGTATCTGATGCCGGTCATGCCGGGAAAAATGGCGGCCTTTTTCGCTTTGCTGCATGAAGATGTGCAGAGTGTTGGACACTTCAATTGGTCTGGCCTGAAGGCAGGGGGCTCCCTGCAGACAGTGGCTGCCCTCTTTCCCCGCTATGATCTGATGCAGGAGGAGCGGCTTGCCGAGGCGGCAAAGTCTGAGAAGAAAGACCAGCCGGGCGGAAATCCAAGAACTGAGGTCGCAGCTGAGGGAGGTGCAGCAGAAGCGGCAGAACCTGAGGCTGAGAAGGACGGTCTGATTTCCATCGAAGAATTTACCTCCGTGGATATGCGCATTGCCGTGATCAGACAGGCCGAAAGGGTGGAGGGCAGTGATAAACTGCTTAAACTGGCAGTTGAGGTCGCACAGGAGGAACGCACCCTGGTGGCAGGGATTGGGAAGTATTACAGCCCTGAAGAACTGATCGGCAGTTCGGTGGTGATGGTATATAACCTGAAACCGGCAAAAATTTTCGGAATTGAGAGCAGTGGAATGCTGCTGACGGCCCAGAAGGGGAAAAAACTATTCCTGCTGCGTCCAGGTAGTGAGATCGGCTCTGGCGCCAGGATACGCTGAAATGTATATTGACACACATGCCCATCTGAATTTTGAACCCTTTGTTCTGGATCCGGAACCCTATGTACAGAGGGCAAGGGACTACGGTGTGGAGGCCGTGATCATACCGGCTGTGGATCTGAGAACTGCCGAAGCTGCTATCGGGCTGGCAGAACGTTTTCCCGAGCTCTATGCCGCTGTGGGAGTACATCCTCATGACTGTGCAGCCAAAGATACAGGCTATCTGAAGGAGCTGGAGTCTCTGGCATCCCACCCTCGAGTGGTGGCCATCGGTGAGATCGGGATGGACTTTTTTCGTGACTATGCCCCGGCAGAGCTTCAGATGCGTACATTTCGCGAACAGATAGCATTAGCCAAGAGTTTGGACATGCCGATGATCGTCCATGACAGGGCAGCTGATGAGGCGGTAAGAGAGGCTCTGGCAGCCGAGGACTACTATCGGATGCAGGCTCACTGCTACACTGGAGGCGCTGATTTTGCGCTCGAGCTGATTGCCCGGGGGGCGCTCATCAGTTTTACCAATGTGATCACTTTCAGCCGGGAGCTTCCTCAGATCGTGGCGGCTCTGGGTCCGGACCGTCTGATGATCGAGACAGATGCTCCTTTCATGGCTCCGAAACCCTGGCGCGGGAAGACCTGCGAGCCCTTCATGGTGCATAAAGTGGCGGAAAAATATGCGGAGATATTTAAACTGCCTCTGTCGGAGGTCGCTGAGATGACCACAGCAAGAGCCAGAGAATTTTTCAGGATATGATGTGAAGCAGCGGCAGTCGGGGCATCCCCGGGCGAAGCGATCCCTGGGACAGAATTTTCTCGTGGACAGGGAAGTGATTCACAGGATCCTGGACACAGTGGCCGCCGGGAGTGATGAGTCCATCCTAGAGATCGGTCCCGGACAGGGCGCACTCACGACGGGCCTGATTCAGAGCGGAGCAAGGGTGAAGGCCGTGGAGTACGACCGGGATCTGGCTGCCGCACTGAAGGAGGAATGGAAGGACGAGACACGCTTTCAGCTCTACGAAGAGGACATTCTGCGCTTTGACTGGTCTCCCCTCTTCCCTCTGCAGCAGATTGTCGGCAATCTGCCCTACAATATCAGTTCTCAGATATTGATCAAACTCTATGACAGCCCTCTGAAACCCCGCAGGGCTGTCTTCATGCTCCAGAAAGAGATGGCAGAGAGGGTGATTGCAGAAGCGGGTTCCTCCAACTTCGGAATTCTCAGTGTGTATACCTCACTGTATGCAAGCGGGAGCATCGCCTTTATTATCCCTCCGGAGGCTTTCCGACCGCGACCGAGGATTCAGTCAGCCATTCTGCTGCTGGATTTCGACCGGGAGACGGATCCGCGTATTGATGATATGTTTGCTTTCCGGCAGCTGGTGCGCCGGGCCTTTAATCAGCGACGGAAAACCCTGCGCAACAGTCTCAGGAGCTGGTATGACGAAACACTGGACCCGCTCTTTGACTGGCAGCTGCGCCCTCAGGCCCTGAGTACAGGGCAGTTTGTCGATCTCTATCTGCTGCTGAGGGACAGAATAGGCTCTGCAGATAAGCAGCCCTGAAGGGCATCGGGCCGACCGATTGATAAGCCGTTGTCAGATCGGGTCTGAACAGAAAAATCGATCCCTGCCTTCATTGTCCTGTTTTCCTTCGCCGGAAAAGATTCTATATTACGGCTTTACAGCAAAATACAGGAGAAGACATGAAAATAGCCATACTCAGCGGAAGCCCTTCAGACAAGGCTGTCATCGATGCGGCGGATGCCTATCTCGAATATTTCGGAATTGAAGCCGAAAAACGTGTTCTTTCAGCCCATAGAAATCCGGATGAACTGATGAAATTCATCAGAGAGGCCGAAGCTGACGAAACAGATCTATTTGTCGGCGTTGCAGGGATGGCGGCCCATTTACCGGGAGTCATTGCCAGTCATACCCGTAAACCGGTTCTGGGTGTTCCGGCTGAAGGTCCCTCTCTGGGCGGTCTGGATTCCCTGCTGTCCATTGTGCAGATGCCCAAAGGTGTTCCCGTAGCCACTTTCGCTGTGGGTAAGGCCGGGATGATCAATGCAGTTATTTTTGCCGCTCAGGTCGGAGCCATGACCGATGCCGAACTGGCAGTGAGGGTCGCTGATTTCAAGAAGAGAGGATCTGTCCTCTGATGTTCAAAGCATCTAAAATCCTGATTGCCGGTGCGAACGGTGTACTCGGATATGCCGTGGCCCGGGAGTTTGCCGGCCGCAGTTCATGCCTCCTGACAGGGGTGGAAAAGGACAGTGCCTCTGCTGAAGAACTCGGTTTGGAATACAGGACAATGGACATTACAGATACGGAGGACCTGCATAAAAACCTGGATGAGTTTCGTCCGGAGGTCCTCATCAACTGTGCGGCCTTTACTTCTGTGGACGGCTGTGAGTCACAGGTGGCCCTGTCCAGATCGGTGAATGCGGAAGCGCCGGTCAATATGGCATGGGCTGCAGCAGAAAGAGCAATTCTCCTGGTCCATTACAGTAGCGATTATCTGTTTGACGGTCTCAGCGGTCCCTATGGGGAAGAGGCGGAGGTCAACCCCATCAATAATTACGGCCGCCAGAAACTGGAGGCAGAACAGGGTATTTCAGCCAGTCACTGTGAACACATTATTCTGCGCACGAATGTTCTCTACGGCCGGGGCCCCAGACAGGACGCCTCCTTTGTGCGCTTTGTCGTAGATTCACTGAAATCCGGGAAGCGGATTAGGATAGTAGATGATCAGTTTAACAATCCAACCTATAGTGATGATCTTGCCCTGGCCACACGGGTTTTGATCGAACAGGAGGCCCGTCTGGTCTTCAATTATGCCGGGCGTGATTATCTTTCCCGGCTGGACTTTGCCCGCATGATCGCAGAGATCTACGATCTGGATGACGGGCTGATCGATGCTGTGTCCACCGAGGAACTGGGCCTTCCGGCGCCTAGACCCCTGAAAGGCGGACTGATCGTGAGCAAGATCCGGCAGTTCAGCGGCGTGCCGGACCGCAGCCTGAAGGAAATCCTTATGCAAATGAAAGAGAGTGCCATTTGAAGCGGCTCGTCATTATTCCGACCTATAATGAAAAGGACAATATACAGGGTCTTCTGGAAACGATCCTCTCTCTGGGGATCGAGGGACTGGATATACTGATTGTCGATGACAACAGTCCCGACGGTACGGCCGAGATTGTTCTGAATATGCAGAAAGCGAATCCCTCTATCAAAATCCTTCAGAGGGAAAAGAAATCCGGACTGGGTACGGCATATATTGCCGGTTTCGGCTATGCCATTGAACACCGTTATGACCGCATCGCTCAGATGGATGCTGATTTTTCCCACGATCCTAAGGATCTGGTTAAACTGTTTAAAAGCGTTGAGGACTACGATTGGGTGATCGGAAGCCGGTACGTGAACGGTGTTTCTGTCGTCTACTGGCCAATGAGCCGGCTGATTCTGAGTTACGGAGCCAATATCTACAGCCGTATCATCACAGGAATGCCGGTGATGGACGGTACCGCCGGTTTCAAGTGCTGGCGGAGGGAAACCCTTGAAAACATCCGTCTGGACAAGGTGAAATCTCAGGGCTACAGTTTTCAGATTGAAATGAATTTCAGGGCCTGGAAGGCCGGATATAGATTTTTTGAAGTCCCCATCATCTTCGTGGACCGCACCGAAGGGCAGAGCAAAATGAGTAAAAAGATCGTTCGTGAGGCTGTATTCATGGTCTGGCGGCTGAAATTCTGGGCTCTGGCCGGAAAGGTCTGATCCGCGGCAGCGGATATGCAGTGTCTCAAATCATGGACATCTCGGTCATCATTGTCAGTTACAACGTCAGGGAATTCCTGCATCAGAGTCTGCTCAGTATAGAAAAGGCGGCTGCAGGGCTGAAGGTCGAGATCTTTGTCGTCGACAATGCGAGCATCGACGGCACCCCCGAATTTGTACGCGAACATTTCCCTGCGGTTCACTTGATCGCCAACACAGAGAATGCAGGTTTTGGGGCGGCAAACAATCAGGCTCTGAGGGAAGCCGAAGGAAATTATATCCTTTTCCTCAACCCCGATACCATCATTCAGGAAGATACCCTGTCAGTGATGATGGATTATATGGACAGGCATCCCGAATGCGGGCTGTCCGGCTGTAAGATCCTCAATGCTGACGGTTCTCTGCAGCTTGCCTGCCGCAGAAGTTTCCCGACTCCCATGGTCACACTTCCGAAAATGCTGGGCCTGTCTGCCTTATTTCCAAAAAGTCCCCGTCTGGCCCGCTATAATCTGACCTTCCTGGATCCGGAGCAGGAGGCGGAAGTGGATGCCGTTTCAGGCTCTTTCATGTTTACACGAAAAGAACTGATGCTGGACCTCGGTGCCTTTGACGAACGCTTTTTCATGTATGGCGAGGATCTCGATCTCTGCTACAGGGTGAAGGAGGCAGGGTATTCTGTGAATTATGTTCCCGCTACCTCTATCATCCATTACAAGGGAGAGAGCAGCAAGCAGGCGGCCTTTGACAATATTCTTATCTTTTACAAGGCAATGGATGTGTTTGTGCAGAAGCATTTTGCTCTCCGATTCAGTCTGCCCTACACTCTCATGCTGAGAACCGGTATTCTGACACATATGACCGGAAGGTTTCTGGCCAAACTCCTTAAAATCTTTCGATACCCTCTTCTCGATGCCTTGTTTCTTTACCTTTCCTTTGTTCTTGCCCTGCTTCTGCGCTTCGGAGATCTGGACCTGCTGCCGAATTACCTCTTTATCACCGGGCTCTACTTTCTGATATACAGCCTGGCCGCCTCGGGCATGAGTGTCTACCGCAGCCGCCCCCTGGACTTTACCCGCTCCGCTGCTGCCCTTGCCGGCGGAGGTCTCCTCTCCGGCTTCCTGACATTCTTCCTGCCGCAGATCGCCCACAGCCGCCTCGTGTTCCTCATAGCCTTTAGCATTTCCTTGATTTTTATCCCCGGTTGGCGTTTAATAGTTAAACTAACATCAAGTAATCATCGCAAATCCCATGCTGATGAACTGCTTGCCCTGAGAACAGCCATCGTCGGTGCGGACAGTGAGGGGCAGCGGATAGCGGCCATTCTCAGTGAGCGTCCGGATCTGGGCTATCTGTTCATCGGTTTTCTGGACCGGGACTTCAGCAATCCCAGAACTGTCGGGCGTTTGTCGGATATCCGTGAGCTGGTGCAGCTGAAAAAGCTGGGCTGTCTGATCTTTACATCTTCTTTTGGGCCGACGGCGGAACTGATGTCCATGATGAGTGAACTTCAGGACCTGGACCTTGAGCTGAAGATCGTGCCTGAGAATCTGAATATGATATACGGGAAAGCGAGTATTGAGACTTTGGAGGGAATATCCATGGTTGAGATGGAGTTTTCCCTGCACCGTCCTTTCAACCGGGGTATGAAGCGGTTCTTTGACCTGAGCACATCGCTGGTCGGACTGATCATCTTTGCTGTGCCGGCTCTGGGATACCGGCTGTTCAGAGGACGGAGGACGCAGCTGCTGCAGAGCGGACCGGTCCGCTGGACTGTGTGGGAGACCCCTAAGGGGCAGAGACGGGGCCTGTGGTGGTATCCCTTGTTATTCAGCGTGTTAAAAGGTAATTTATCCTTTGTGGGAGACCTATGGAATATACCGGAAGGCAGCCGGCGAATGTATAAGCCCGGCCTGACCGGTCTTGCTCAGATGGAAAGGGATGTGACCATGGATGCTCAGGAACACAGCCGTTTCATGACCTTTTATCTGCGGAATTATTCCTTCAGTATGGATGTTGAGATCCTTCTCAAAACGCTCTTTAAATTACAGTAGGGGACACTATGGCTCGCATTGTTCTGGATTTTGAAAAGAAAATATATGAACTGGAAGCGCGGATTGCAGAGCTGAAGCAGACCTCGCAGGCCAACGGCGTGGCTGTTGATTCAGAACTTATCAGTTTGACCGAAAAACTGAACAGGATGATCGAGGACACTTATTCCAATCTTAACCGCTGGCAGAGGGTTCAGCTTGCCCGCCATCCGGACCGGCCCTACACTCTGGACTATATCGAACGGATCGTGGACAACTGGTTTGAACTCAAGGGGGACCGGGCCTTTCGTGATGATGATGCCATCGTCGGCGGAACAGGGGTCATCAACGGTATCGGTGTGGTGATCATCGGGCAGCAGAAGGGACGGAATGTCAAGGAGAACCTGAAGCGGAATTTCGGCATGCCCCATCCTGAGGGCTACCGCAAGGCACTTGCGCCTGATGAAAATGGCGGAACGTCTCGGCAAACCCGTGCTGACCCTCATTGACACCATCGGGGCCTATCCGGGGATTCAGGCGGAAGAAAGGGGACAGGCGGAGGCTATCGCGAGGAATTTGTTCGAGATGAGCCGACTGCGGGTCCCGATACTGAATGTGGTCATCGGTGAAGGCGCCAGCGGCGGAGCCCTCGGCATAGGTGTCGGCGACCGTCTGCTGATGCTGGAGAACACCTGGTACAGCGTGATCTCCCCCGAAGGCTGCGCATCCATCCTGTTCCGGGATGCTGCCAAAGCGCCGGAGGCTGCCGAAGCCATGAAAGTGACAGCTCGGGATCTCATGGAGATGGGTATCGCCGACCGCATTGTCCCGGAACCGGCAGGCGCAGCCCACAGAAACTGGGATCAGGCCGCCCATCTGCTGAAAAATGCCGTGACAGAGGAACTGAAAGAATTACTGGAAAAATCCGTGGATGAGCTTCTCGACACCCGTGCTGAGAAATTCGCATCCATCGGTGTATTCGAAGAATAACCATAGAGCAGGCCAGGCCTGCAGGAGGGAATCATGAAGAGAACCGCAGTGATGCTGATGCTCACAGCTGCATTTCTAATCGCTCAGGATCTGACAAAAACCGGGCTGAATTTCGGCGTTCTGCCTGCCATTGCCTATGATGCCGATCTGGGTTTCCGCTACGGCGCCCTGACCAATATCTACCACTATGGTGACGGCAGCAATTACCCCGATTACGACCACTCCCTGTACCTTGAATGGTCGCAGACCACCAAAGGCAGTGGAACCATGACCATGAACTACGACAGCAAATACCTTATTCCCAACATCCGTCTCACATCAGAACTGTCCTACTACACAGAAAAGGGTCTGGATTTCTTTGGCTTCAACGGCTATGAAAGCAACTATAATCCGGATGTTATCGATTCCGAGACCGAGGGCAATAATGCCTATATCACAAGGGTATATTATAAACATGACCGGGCGCTGTTCAGGCTTAAGACCGACTTCCAGGGAAATATCGAAGGCATGCCTCTGCGCTGGCTGGCAGGCTATGCCCTCTATAATACCGAAGTGGGTCCCGTGGACGTCAACGCCCTCAATGAAGGCAAGGACGAAGAAGATCAGCTGGATCCTGCCAAACCCACCCTCTTCGAGGAATATATCAATGCCGGGATCATTGCGGACGAAGAGAAAGAAGGCGGACTCAACAACCTTCTGAAACTCGGTGTGGTCTATGATACCAGAGACAACGAGCCCAATCCCATGAAGGGAATCTGGACGGAGGCCCTGCTGCTGGCAGCTCCGGGTTTTATCGGGAACGATCCCGGTTTCACAAAGTTCATCCTCACACATCGGCAGTACTTCAGCCTCATCCCCAATGACCTCAGCTTCGTGTACCGGATCGGTATTCATCAGAAACTGTCAGGAGATATCCCCTTTTATATGCTGCCCCACGTCTTTGATTCCAAACAGACAAAGGACGGCCTTGGCGGATCCAAGAATCTCCGCGGTATCATGCGCAACCGTGTTGTAGGTGACGGAATGGCCTATACAAATCTGGAGCTGCGCTGGAAATTCTACCGCACGGTGCTGGCAGGGCAGAACATCTATCTCGCTCTCAATGCCTTCACAGATGCCGGTATGGTCTATGACCGCTATGAGTATGAGATCAGCGACCCGACAGCCCTCTCAACATCTGTACCCATTGAAGGTGAGGAGACGGTTCATGTGAGCTATGGCGGCGGACTCCGCATCGCCATGAATCAGAATTTTATCGTGGCGGTGGATTACGGTATGGCCGCCTCTGAACAGGATGGAAGCAGTGGGCTGTATATCGGCCTGAACTACCTGTTCTGATCCCTGCCCAGCCCGGACCGTGACTGAGAACACGGGAGCAGGGACCCGGCCAAAAATCTGTTTGAAAGATGCTGCAGGCTGATTAGCTTTAAGTATGTGTATACGGAAGCTGACAGCCTGCCTGCTATATGTCCTGTTTGTTCTGGCCCCGCTGAAAGCCGCCCAGACTTATACGCTGGCTGAAGCAGCAGAAGCGGAACAGGGCATCCTACTTATTAGTGAATCCGGGAACCGCCGCCACTATTCCTTTATACTCCACACCCTGAACTGGGAGAATCGACAGGAAGGCGCTCAGAGCTACCTACGCCTCAGCGCCCCTTTAGCCTACCCGTCTCAGGATGCTGGAAAACCTGAACTGCCGGTCTTCAACAGCATTGTGGAAATTCCCCTGAATGCAGTGGATATTCAGCTCAGTTTTCTCGTTCAGGATTCTCTCCGCCTGTCCCTCTCTCAATTGACGGACAGTGCAGACCGTCTCTGGCCGAGGCAGCCGTCTTTAAGGAAAAACACATCGGATATCCCGACTTTTCAGCGTTCAGAAATCGTGTATTCCTCCGAGAGCTACCGCCCCTCCCCTCAGCTCTATCATTGGGAGGACCTAGGTGTAATGCGGGATAAAAGGTATATTCGTTTAACAATATTTCCTGTATCCTACGAGATACAGGCTGCTGAACTGCAGTGTGTCCTTGCCGGGGACCTGATACTCAGCTGGCGCAGAGAAGCACTGGCAGGGGGTCCTGAACCCGCTTCTGAAGGACTGACCGGCTATGAGACGGGAGTTGAGACCCTTCTTGAACATCCGCTCATGATGATCATTCGGGCGGATAATTATGATCCTGCACTTTTTGAGGCATTTGCTGACTGGAAGCGCAGTCTGGGTATAAGGATCGAGCTGCTCAGCAGATCTGAGGCCGGTTCTACGGCAGAGGGGATACGGGCCATGCTGAAAAGCCGCTATCTGAATTCGGACCCGGCACAGCCTTTTCCGGATTTCCTGCTGCTTGCAGGCGAACTGGAGCAGCTTCCCGCCTTCCAAAGCAGACTGGGCAGCTGGGATCATGTCACGGATCTGTATTATGCTGCGCTAAGCGATGATGATATGCTGCCTGATCTGTCTGTCGGACGACTGCCCTCTTCAACGTCGGCTGAACTGTCGGCCATGCTCAGAAAAAGTATGAACCATGAGGCTCTGCAGGCTTCAGACGGTTCTCATTTGTCGCGGGCTGTTCTGATCGCCGGTTATGACAGTTTCGGTAATACCGATCGTTACGGTATCCCCACTATAGATTACGGGCGGCGGTACCGCTTCATTCCGGAGAACGGATTTACTGAGGTGGTCAGCTTTGAAGGCAGCGGACCGGGAGCACCAATTCTGGAGGAGGTCGACCGCGGTGTGTCTTTTGTCAATTATACCGGTCATGGTTCCTTTTCAAGCTGGGAGGATCCGCTGGTCAGTAATTTCAGCCTGGAGTCGCTCACGAACCAGTCCTATCCGCTGCTGATCACGAACGGGTGCAAGACCTCGGCCTTTGATAAAAGTCTGTCCTTCGGCGAGGCCTGGATGCGTCATCAGAACGGCGGAGCTATGGCCTATATCGGCGCAAGCAACGATACATACTGGGATGAGGATCTCTACTGGAGTGTGGGCTACTACGATCATGGCGGAGACGGCCTGACACCGGCTGTGAATGAAACAGATGATGGTGTGTATGATGCCCCTTTTCTGAGCAGGGGCAGACTGACTCAGGCCGCCCTGATCAGCACCGGAAATATGGAAGTGGCTAAGAGCGCTTCGGTGTTTGAAGATTATTACTGGGAGGTTTACACTCTCTTCGGTGATCCGTCCCTGAGGAATTACTGGGGTGCCAAAACAGATTTTCCGGACGCTGTTCCGCTTCCCATGGCCCTGCCTGAAGCCACCGGATCCGTGAGCTTCAGGTATGCCGGTCCAATGGTTCTGCAGGCAGCGCTCAGCCGTGGAGGGCAGCTTCTCAGCAGCGGCTATTCTCAAGGTGACGAGACGCTTACATTTTATCTGGACGAGGCCTTGAACGGCGGTGATTCTCTGCTTCTTTCCCTGTCAGCTGAGGGACATTTCACGGTTTTCAGGTCCCTGCAGGTCATCGAAAAGGGCTCTCTGGCCCTCAGTACCGATACGTTGCGGATTCTGGAGGAGAATGAGCTTCAGGTCACAGCCTTCGACGGCAGCGGACAGCCCTGGAGCGGACTGCAGTTCATGCTGCTGGAGGCAGGCAGGACCCCGGATACTCTGGTCACAGATGAAAACGGTCACTTCCAAACCCGTTACCGGCCTCTATACGGCCCCGATATCCTTCTGCAGGGTGTTCTGCCGGAACACGGATTTACAGTTTTCTCCGATACTCTGCAGCTTACGGGTTCTCAGCAGCTGCCGCCTGCTCAGCTGACGGTGTCAACAGATATTCGACTGAGTTCAGCCCTGCCACGGGGACTTCCGGCGCTGCTGCGCGTGGACAGTCCGGCCCCCAGACATCTGCTCTACAGGGACGGCGGACAGGAGATCTTTGCTGAGGACACAGCGGCACTGCAGGTCACGGCAGGGGACTTTGACCAGGCCGAACTTCTGGTGCTTCGTGAAGGGTTTGACCGGCTGGAGTTGAAAGTTCCGATAATCCGTGCAAAAGGGCTGCCGACCTTCAGGATCAGTGATTCCCGTGGTGATGCCATTGAGCATGCGCGGCTGGAACTTCTGAGAGACTCACTGAGCGTATATAGAGCCGAGAGCGGATCGGACGGACTGCTGCAGCCTGACACCATGGACAGCGGTCCCTATCGGCTCAGGGCAGGCGCGCTGGGCTATCTGGAACTGGATACAGACATTATCATCCCCTACGGGGACAGCAGCTATCATTTTCTGCTGGAAACGGTGGATCAGACACGTTTCAGCTTCCAGGCTCTGGATGTGCTTGGGCAGGGACTGTCATCTGAACTGTGGATCATGGACCCCTACTCGGATCAAGTCCTGTACAGCAGCAGCACGGACAGCAACGGAGGTCTGCAAATGCTCCTTTTCCCATGGACCTACCGGTTCGTAGCCGTGTCCAGGGGATATCAGCGTATCGACACCCTGCTCACTGTCAGCGAGGAAGCGAATCAGCAGTTCACGGCAACATTCCTGAAGGCCGATACTCTGCTCATGCTCTATCCCGACTACAGTTCCAAGTATGCCGAGGGATCGAAGAGCCTGAGCCAAAGCACGGAGAATGTCTCCGTCCCGACAGCCCTGGGGCCCTTTATCCGCTTCGCCCGAATTTTTGATATTCCATCTCGCGTCGTCAGCCATTCTCAGGCCTGGTCCATGGACTGGGGAAAATACAGCGCATCCTTTCTGATCATGGGCGGCAGCAATCTGAAACTGGGCGGTGATCTGCTGGCTAAACTCTATCAGGAAGAACTATTCCAGGGACGCATGCTCATCGAAGGCGGAGAACTGGCCTATGCCATGCGGCAGGACAGTACTTTTCTGCATGATATTCTGGGCGTAAAAAAATGGGAAAGCGACGGCAGCAGCTGGAATTCACTAAAATTTATGGCAGAGCATCCCTTTGCCTATCAGCCAAACCCTCTGCCTGAACTGATGAGTCACAATGGACTGGAATGGGTGTATCAGGATATCGTCAGCGCAGCTGATAAAGAAAACCTCAGCTTTCCCTCAAACTGGTCAAGCAAAACTGAGTATCCATCCATCTTACTTGATAATACAAGAAAAGTTTATCTTCCTTTCTATTATCTCAACCTAAGGTCCGTTGAGGATGAATTTACGCTTCTATCCAATATCTTTGACTATCTGGGATTGATAAGCGGGCCGAAACTGCTGAGCCCCGCTTTTGTGGAGCCGGGCAGCGGTTACAGCTGGCAGACCACCGGAAGCGACAGTCTGCTGATGCGGTGGGATTCTGTTGTGGAAACAGTTACAGATCCCCGGATTCATTTTTTTCAGGGTGATCTGCTCTTCAGCGATGAGTCGGGAGCCGGAAACTATACCCTGCTGCCCACCGACAGACTGCCCCTGGAAGAGAATTTTATCTGGTTCAGCAGTTTTCAAAGCGGGGACTCAAGCTATTTTACGCCGCCGTATTACCTCATGGTGCAGAGGGTCTATGTCTCAGCAGAGCAGGAGGCGAGGCCGCTGCGTTTTGCACTGGAGGAGGCCCATCCCAATCCTTTCAATCCACAGACCCGGCTGCAGTATCAGCTCCCTGAGACATCAGAGCTTCAGCTGCGTATCTATGACCTGAGGGGCCGTCTGCAGGAAGAGCTGGACCCCGGACAGCAGGAGGCGGGGGTGTATTCACTGCACTGGAATGCAGGGGACAGAAGCAGCGGGATCTACTTTGTCGTCCTCAGTGCCTACAGCCCCGGTGGTGGAAAACTGCTTTTCAGATCTGTGAAGAAGGTCACACTGCTGAAGTAGCTGTTGAACTGAAATACGAGACATGTTGAATAGGAGATATAGATGGTGAAGAACCGGAAAAACAGGGTTGGTGTAGTCTACTCCACAAACCCGGATTTTGCGTACAGTTATGAGGAAAAGAGAGAACAGGACACCCTGCCGATGGAGCAGCAGAATCTGAGTGTGAGTTTTGACAGCAAGCGAAAAGGCCGCGGTATGACCCTGGTGGAAGGCTTTCAGGGTCGCGACGAGGACAGGAAGGAACTCGGCAGAATACTGAAGGTTCACTGCGGCAGCGGCGGGAGTCTTGACGGGGACATCATTATGGTGCAGGGCGATATGCGGGTGAAACTCACTGAGAAACTGCAGGAACTGGGATGTCGGGTCAAGAGGAAAAACTAAAATATAGAATATAGTTAAACTAAATAACTAATATATATATTCAACAATGGTTTTCATTCATACAATTGGGGAGAAACGGGAATGGCGGTGATTAAACGGGCGGCATTTGAGAAGTGGCTTGAGGAGATGTTTCATTACGGGGACTTCAGTGATTATACCAAGAACGGACTTCAGGTTGAGGGCGGCGATGACATCCACTCTATTGCCTTTGCTGTGACCTTCAGCCGTAAGCTCCTGGACCGGGTGATAGAGGAGAAATTCGATGCGATTATCGTTCATCACGGATTTTTTGGCAAGGAGTTTCTTGACATCACGGGTCCCACAAAGGAGAAGATTTTCAAGCTGCTGACACACGGGATTTCCCTGTTCGGCATTCACTTGCCCCTTGATGCTCATCCTGAGCTGGGCAACAATGCACAGCTCCTGCAGAGCATCGGTGCTGAGATCACGGCGCCCTGTGAGGTGGGTTATACAGCTGTCAATCGTCAGCGATTTACGGTGTCTTCTATGGTCGACAGGCTGGCCCGTTTCACTGGTCAGAGCGGGGAGGACCGCTCTGGGGTTCAGAGTGAAGGATTTTTCCCAATGTCCAGGTCAGGGATCTCTTACTGGCCTTACGGTCCGGAGACGCCTGAGAACATCCTCTGCATCAGCGGTGGTGGATCGGGTTTGTTCGCTGAGGCGCAGCGGCAGGGAGTTGATACCTTCATCACCGGAGAGATAAGGGAGCATCTGCCGGCTTTGGCCATGGATCACGGCATGAACTATATCTGCCTGGGCCATTACTATTCTGAGAAGGCAGGTGTTCAGGCTCTGGAGAAAAAGGTCGGGGAGGCATTCGGGATCAGGACGGCATTTATTGATATTCCGAATCCCCTTTGATTCTGCCATGCCTGTAGTGGCATCGGTCACCTGATTTTGCTATATTATCGGAGATATTCAAGAATAGGAGTTTAGTATGACGCGTGCCGTGACTGTCTTTTCGGAAGAGGAACAGATGTTTTTTGACATTGTGAAGGATTTTGCACAGAATGAGATCAAACCCCATGTTGAGCTCATGGACCGGGAGGGTCGGCTGCATCCGGATATTCTGCCGAAGGCCTTTGAAATGGGTTTGATGGGAATAGAGATCCCCGAGACGTTCGGCGGTGCCGGCGGTTCTTTTTTTATGGCCATTCTTGCTATTGAGGCTATCAGTCAGGTGGATCCCAGTGTCGGGGTGGTGGTGGATGCCCAGAACACACTGGTAAATAATCTATTTCTGAATTATGCGGCGGATCCGCTGAAGGAAAAATACCTGCCTCTGCTGGCCGAAAAGTGGGTTGGAGCCTATGCATTGAGTGAGGCCGGCAGCGGTTCGGATGCCTTTGCCCTGCGGACGCGGGCGGAGGATAAGGGAGACCATTGGCTGCTGAACGGCCGGAAACTGTGGATCACAAACGGCGGGGATGCAGATGTTTTCGTTATCTTTGCCAACGCTGATCCTGAGGCGGGCTACAAAGGAATTACAGCTTATGTTGTGGAGAAGGGTTTCGAGGGATTTACCGTCGGCAAGAAGGAAGATAAACTGGGGATTCGGGCCTCCTCCACCTGCGAGCTGCTTCTCGACGACTGCAGGGTGCCCAAGGACCATGTGATCGGGGAGATCGGGAAAGGTTATAAAGTTGCCATCGAAACCCTGAACGAGGGGCGCATCGGCATCGGAGCCCAGATGCTGGGCCTTGCGGAGGGTGCTCTTGCCCACGGTCTGAAATACATTCAGGAAAGGGAGCAGTTCGGCAGAAAACTGTCTGCTTTTCAGGGTATTCAGTTTCAGCTGGCGGATATCGCCACAGAGATCGAAGCTGCCCGGCTGATGGTTTACAATGCCTCCAGACTCCGGGAGGAGGGGAAGCCTTTTATCCGGGAGGCGGCCATGGCGAAACTGTATTCATCCCGGGTTGCTGAAAAGACAGCTTCTCTGATGATTGAGTTTCACGGTGGGTACGGATTCACCCGAGAATACCCGGTGGAAAAACTGTTCCGTGATTCCAAGATCGGCAGCATTTATGAGGGAACCTCAAATATGCAGCGACTCACCATTGCCAAAGGGCTTCTGGATGGCTGAGCAGGTCCTGATCGCAGGGACGGGGAATTCTGAGTTTCGGACGCTGCTGTGAAACAGTGGCGGCTTGTTTATAAACTGGGTATCACTGCGGTAGCCAGTCTGCTCATAATCCTTGCAGTGCCGCTGATGAAGGGATTTGTCCGACTCTTCGGTTCGGCGGCAGCCCATCGTTTTGTTTTCCGGCTTCATGGTCTGGTAGGCTGGGTTCTGTCAACGCTGTACGGGATACGGATCCGTGTCATGGGTGCGGAGAATATCCCCAGGAAAAACGGCTTCATTGTGATCGGCAACCACGTGGGTTATGCGGAACTGATTGCCATGCTCAAGATTGTTCCCGCTGTGTTTGTGGCCAAGGAGGAGGTTAAGAAATGGCCTCTTCTCGGCTGGGTGTTCAGGGTCGGCGGTGAAGTTTTTGTGGACAGGGAAAGCGGCGGTCGCAGTGAGGAATACGCAGCCACTGTGGAGGAAAGCCTTCTGCAGGGTGTGAATATCTTCTTTGCCCCGGAAGGGACCACCAGCAATGGAACGATCCTGCGCCGCTTCAAATCGCCTCTTTTCGTTCCGGCCAATCGGCTGAAAAAGGCTGTTCTGCCCTTTGCCTACAATGTGCAGCGCATTAACGGTCAGCCTCTCAGTCCGGAGAACAGAGACCTGCTGTTCTGGCATTCAAACATGCCTTTCGGGCCGCATTTCATGGAATTTCTCAAACTCAGGTCCATCGAGGTTGTCCTGAATTTCGGTGCTCCGGTTATCCCTGATTTTGATGACAGCACTCTGGAGGGCCGCCGCGTTTTTTCAGCGGAGATGCGTGCCCGGGTTGAGGAACTGTACCGCCCCATCAATGCGTTTTACAGCGGCCGTGAGGAGTAATCAAGGTTCAGAACATGCCTCAAAAAAGGCATGACAAATAATGTCCGTGTGCCTATATTCGGCAAGAGGAATGCGATGCCTTCACTGATTCTTTTCAGACATAGCGATGCGGTGGCTTCCGCATCAAGTGATTTCGAGCGACGGCTCACCGAGCGCGGCCGGGAAAAGCTGCGCCTGATCGCTGAGGAGGCAAAATCCCTGCTGCCGTCAGTGGACCGCATACTGAGCTCTCCCTATCTTCGAGCCATGGAAAGTGCACAGATCCTGGCTGAAGCCTATGGGGTGGATCCTGCAGAGGTGCAAAGCCATGATCCCATTGCCAATGCCCTGCCCAGAGAGATCATTCAGCTGCTTAAGGCCTATTCCGGCTCAAATATTCTGCTGGTCGGACACATGCCCACACTGGCCTATCTGAGCGCTGAACTGCTGTCTGACGGTGTTCAGCCCATGAATCTGAACTTTTCACCGGGACATTTCCTCCTGATGGATTTCGACGGAAAGTTCCTATTTCGCAAGGGTCGTCTCAGGCATTTCTACAGCGGGGCACAGCCTCGATGACACTTGAAAGACAGAGCCCGAAAACCGGAGGTCGGGATAATGATTTCTGAACCCCTTGAACTGGTCTGGAATGAACTTGAGAAACTTGCGGACAGTGGCCGGAGCCTGAAAACAGGTTCCGCTGCCTCGGAATTTCGAGAATTCGGGAAACAGGCGTCCAAAGTGCAGTTCATGATCAGCGAAGGCTGGGCAGCTTCAGCTGGAGGCAGGAAACTGAAAGAGCTGTCTCAACTTCTTTCGGAAATCGCTCAGCGGGCTGAAGCCGTCTCCCGGCAGTCCTCTGCCGAGGAGCTGTTCCGCCTCGAACTGAAGGACAGTCAGCGCATCGGCAAGGCTCAGGGAGCCGCCGCCCTCGGCAGACAGCTGACAAAGGATCTGAAAAGACAGAAAAAGGATCTTCTGGAGCTGCTGGGCCGTGATCTGACCAAAATGGATCTGAAGAACTATCAGCGCAGCCTGCAGAAAATCCCGTCAGAAAAACAGCTCGACGCGGACCGAAGCAGAAATCTGCTGAGGAAAAAATATCTGAAATCACTGCTTCCGCTGCAGCTTTTCAATGCCGAAGGACAGCAGAGCCGCAGTGCAGCCACCTTCGCCTCCCTGAAACGATCCCTCTCTGAGATCATTTATACCGCCGAACGTTTCAGTCGGGGAGAGGAGGATGATCTTGTGCAGCTCAGAAAACTCGGAGATGTCCTGAGCAGAATCCTTGTCCTGGACTGTGTCATCAGTACCGTGCAGCAGCTTCTGAGTCAGGAACGGGATGCATTCAATGCTCATCTGGAGCAGAGCTTTCAGGCGGACAGAAGGGACTGGTCAGCGATCAGAGACACCCTGCCCCGCTTTCATCCCGGAAAATGGCTTTCAGCTCTGCAGATCATCGAAGACCTCAGACAGGAGGATGTACAGCGTTTTCTCCTGATCTGGGATGAGATCGAGTATCAGAAGATCTGGTTTCAGCTCTTTAATCAGACCTTCAGTTAAAGCATTTTTTAATTTATAAATAAAGCCGT
>JGI11705J14877_10000080_pt1 | contig 57007 bp, 57 predicted proteins | sample Etolaghawater15m_FD_14877 | JGI IMG/M metagenome (IMG submission 14877) | reverse complement strand
AAGCCGATATACACCCCCCCCCCGGCGCCCTCGAATACAGCATTCCCGGCGGGTCCAGAATTGTAAGAAAAACTACAACTGTCAAAAGTAAATGAATGGTCAAACCCTTCGGCAAACCCCCACGGCGTAATACACATTCCATTTCCTTTCCCGGAATTAGTGCGGTTTCCGTGAAGATCAAGTCTGTCCCGCATTGAGTTGTGGTGAATCTGGAGTCCGATATATTCTCCCGGATTTTCAAGCTGCAAACCGGCTCCACCAAAAGCTCTACAATATCGCACTTCGGTGTGAGACAAAACACAATCGTGTCCAAACTGAAGCCTGAAAGGAAGGTATAACCCTCCGCCCCAGAATTCCTGTGGCTGTTTCGCTCCAGGCATATCCCGCTCGGAGTATTCGATGATGCAGTGAATAACTGATGAGACTTGTGGAAATTTGGTGTGCCTTGGTTCGATCCGAATTGAATTAAATCGGTCGGTCGCGGTATCTGCCACGGTGAAGGTGATTTTATTACTTGAGTCCCCAATCGCCACCAGTGCACCGTGTACCAAAATCTCCGCTCCATCCGCCACCGTCACCACTGTCCCAGGGGCGATCGTCAACGTCGCTGTTTCACGAACCAAAATACTCCGCGGAACATTCCACGTCCCACTCACTGTCGTGTCTGCTGTGATATTGATCTCATCCGGATGCATCCCAAAAATCGCGGTCTGGCCATCATCAAGCGCCACAAATCCAAGTGGAGCAAGATTATCCAATGGATAATATCCATCTCCAGCACCGTGCCACCCCCAGTTGCAATGGAACATCACGTCCCCCGTCACGGGATCGGTGTTGTATCCATCGATCACAAACCAGTGAGACCACGAACCATTATCTGCTCGTCCACCGTACATAAAAACACGGCCTGCATCCAATTCATCGGTCAACATCTCTGTCCACACCTCGATGGGAAAATATTCGAGATTTGCGTCTTTCTGTCCCATTACTCGTACCCCCGCATTAAAAGAAAAGTAATTGAGCATGGCGTACCAAGCCTCAAACTCAGACGTGGCAGATGCCGTAGGACTGTACTGCATTTTCACCGCGACACCGAGATCAGCGAGAAATCGCGCTACTTCCGCCTTTTGATTGGCGGGAGTGCTCGATGTCAGCTGGTCTGGCATCAACGAGTAGTTGTAGTTCGCGTTTTCAAAATCCGCGTACTGCGTCGGATAATTTGGAGGAGGACTTCCCCAGTTGTCCCAGGTCCATTCTGCCCAACCGAAACCAGGAAATGAACCTTCTGTATCAGCAATGTATTTCATATACTGCCCCAACGCAGTCGAAACACACCCAACCATGACGTTGCCACCAGGACCAGCTGGATCTGCGGGCATAGAATCGTTGTAAAACTCTTCCTGTCCCCACTGAGTGCTCATGAGCGGCAACACCTCCTGCGTACTCGACGCAGATTTGAGTGCCACTCCATTTTCATAAAAATCCCATGCCGCAGAATAATCTTTGACTGCTGGCTCTGATGTTTCCTGTGGAAAATATTGCTGATCCAGTGGATGAAGTTGTTCCTCTTGCGAAGAAAGGTCGCGTACCAGCCCCAACCCTGCGGCTGGCAGCTGTATTTCTGGATTGAATTTTCCATCCAGAGAGAATGCTTGGATCGGTCTTTTGGAGCGATCCGCAGATACAACCACAAAATCGTGATTGATCTGGAAGACGTACGTCGAGAAATCCCCAACGTCGTTTATTTCTACAAATTCCACGCATCCATCCCAACTCGAAAGCCGATCCGCAGACTGCGCTGTTTTGTAAAAATTTAGAGCAACATTTTGTGCAATATCTTTACTTACTTTTTGAGAATAAAGGTGAGGTGTAAAGACTAGTAGGAGGATTAATCCAAATAATATTTTCATTCTATTTTTATCATTAAAATTAATTCTTGTCATTAATTTGTCGAATTTGGTTATATCATTCTTGCTAACGAGTGGATAAAGTCATATCTTCCGGCTCTTTCCGTTATAGTTTTCGATGTAAAATACATGATTAAATTCTGTGTTTGTCAACCGCGGCAGGCCTTTCATCCCGCATTCGCGGGACAAATCCCCGCATTCGCGGGGAGGGGAGATGAGTTTTTTCTATGGTCATGGCGTCATTGATTAATGAGCTCAAATTTACTCTCTTTTTTAATACCGAATCGGATTGGGTTTGTAAAAACAGAAAAATCTAATCCTCTCGGCATTAACTGCTTCTCTCAATCTTTAACCTCTATTTTGTGTGTGGTTCTGTGTCTTATCAGCAGTAGTAATTTTTATTACATACAAGTTTACTTTGTCTAAAATTAGCTTCTGTCTTGATAGTAACAACATAATGACAAGTGCTATTCCAAGGATCACAACCACTATATTGTCAAAAGTTTTGGAGTATTCAGTGTAATTAGAAAATTCAATTAAGCCTATTTCGTTATCTTGGTCAATACTAAGCGCTGCTACAAAATTCCACATGAAGTGAAAAGATGCTACAGACCAAATTGAACCGGTGATTGTATAAATAAATGCAAGAAGGTATCCTATAAATACAATGCCTATATACCAGAACCAAGAAGTTTGAGTCATGTCATAACTTGACCAATGAATAACAGAAAACAAAACAGAAGAAATAAGGGCAGAAAGATGAAAACCAAAATTATTTCTTAAAAGCGTGTTGTAAATTAAACCCCTAAAAAAGAATTCCTCCCAAAGCCCTATTAGTGTAGCAGTTAAAATTAATTCATATAGCGGCTTAACAAACCCTTTTTTTAAGCCACCAAACACAATTGGGATATCGTAAAAGACGGTTGCAAATATTAAAGCAAAACTTGTTAGCAATAAGGCTAAAACTATTCCCACTAGGACGTTTCTACCAAAATACCTGAAATGAAATCCGTAACAATCCGGGCTTAGTTGATTTACTTTTCTATTGAAGAATACGACTGCATAATAAGTTAGGAAGACGAAAAGTATTTTAAAGATATTTCCTGCAGTCTTCTGCCCTCTATCTTGAAAAAAGTTTCCGATTCCAGCAAATACAATAAACAGAATTATCATTCCGAGCATTGAAAGAAGAATTATCCTTAGTATTTTAAATTTTTGTTTCAAACTTATTGTATTTCTTAAAGTCAATTATTCTTAAAGTGGTTAATGAGGTTATTACGGTTAATGTTTTGCAAATATGATCAGTTGCGGAATGCGTGGCACTTTCCTGTCGAAAAGCACCGAGGCTGATGCGGGTGAAAATGTTGATTATCCGCACCGAAACCGCAATTAATTACATTTTGCTGTTAGCGGTTGTTATTTAATTGTTCTCCATTTTGAAATTCAATTTTATCGATAATCTCACCTTTGTCATTGTAGATTTTGAAAATTCCTTCTCTTTTTCCATTCATGTATTTGCCAACTGCATTTAATTGTCCATTTTCATGAAAAGATTGAAATTCACCGTCAATTATGCCATTAGCATTAAGCTCAATACTTTCAATTGTACTGTTAGGATAATAGTAAATCCAATTACCTTCTTTCTTTCCGTCCTTATATAATCCTTCGTCTTTTATCTTTCCTGATTCGTAGTATGAATACCAATATTCAGATTTAAGTCCATTTCGGTAAAATCCCTTAAGTTTATAATTGCCGTTTGAGTATTTCTTCACAAATTCTCCGTTCCTTGAAGAAAATGTTTTTGATATAATAAAATTAATCGTCCCTTTAGTACTTGATAAAAAGTGAACGATTTTAAGAAGTATACTCATTTCTCAAATTTGTTTTTAATAACCTTGTGATTGTCTGGATTGTCAGGCAAAAATTTTACATATAGAGTATCGCCAATATCCTTTAATTCATTTGGGTAACTATGTCGAAATTTCTTGCCTCCATATCTATATTCATAATATACATAATAGTCTTCCAGAGAATTTTTGCCTCTTTTTTCACACTTTTTATCCGTAACTATTGCCAAAGTCTCAATCCCATTCTTTTCTAATAATTCATCTTGATATTTGAAATAACTAATATAACCCCACACATGAATGCCAATCAATAAAATTAAGACAGTCAGTGAAATAAAAGCTGGTTTGGTTAATGAGTTGTCATTCATTGAATTTACTGAAGATAGTTCACTAATTGAAAAGTCACGATTGATAAATAGTCCAGCTAATTTTGCGGAAAATTTAAATAAGGATGTCACACCTATCAAAAATCCCAACAGTCCAATGTATCTGGTGTTGTCTTGCGCAAAAGAATACTTTATACAGAGATAATTTCCAACAACTAATAAAGTGAAATACATTATAGCTTTTTTCATTTGTTCTTATCTTAATTCTATGCACGAACCTCTTTTATAATAACCGCCAACTACAGGCTATCTACAATACTACCCCACTTATTTCCACTTTGGGCTGATTCCTCAATCATTCCATTACGCAACACTAACAACGCGTCTTGTTTTTTACCCATGATGGTGTGTTTAAGTGTATTGTGTTTAGCATGTTACAAATGTATATTATTTCCCATTACACTTACTTGGTTGCTTTAGTTTTTATCGTATCGCTTGCTAATTTTTACTCCTCTCTTTACCATGACAAAAAAAGGGTATCTTTGACACAGAAGTAAATATAAATTGCCGGCCAGCACATTTTTTATCAAATCTATTCGCAACTGCTATGGGATATATGGGATTTGGAATGCAAAGATGGCTCTTCAATCAGAATCCAAGAAAACCCTTTAAAAAAAGAGATGGAGCCGGGCATAACAATATTGTTGAACGCTTCTATGCTGTAAAAGGATCAAAGAGAAAAGGCCTGAAGAAGCTATCGAAAGAGGAACGCGAAGAACTAATCGAACGAATCGATGGCAGATACCACAACGACAAAACAGGTGTTCTCATATTATTATTCAGCCTCATTGTTATATTGTCAATGTTTCTGTATTTTAAACCCTGGAAAGCCCCAAATAATCCAGCGGTAAGTGAGGAGGTAGAAAACCAAATTTTTCAAGAAAGAACTGAGCGTTTTAACATGATGATGCAATATGGCAAACTCCATTTCATGAAAAATGATTATGCCCTGGCGATAATTGAATTCAGCACCGCCTTGAGCCTGTTTCCGGAAAACGAAGAGGCTTTGGTCTTTTTAACCAAATCGTATGTTAACGATTGTACCCACAACAACAACAATTGCCTGCCTGCAAAAAAGTACCTAAAATTGCTTCTCAAGAAAAATCCTGACCACCCCGAATACAATTCATACCTGATTGCCGTTGAGGTAAAATTATCGAAATAACAAGCAACGCCTTCATCCTTAATCAGTTGTTGGCGCACCATCCAATTGTCACTATACCACCACTTCTTTTGGGTAACATAAAAAATACTTCGTCGTGGGTTTCGAGAGCAGAGAAATATTCAGCTGATCGGAGGCTTCTGCAATATCCATTACGCGCCCGTCTTTAAACAGGATATTGATGTTGTCGCTTCCTAACTGGTACAAATAATTGGAGGTACTGTCGGAAAAAACAAAGTTGGCGGCTTCCCCGGCAGTAAGATTCCACGATGCCATCACGCGCTGGCGTAACTGCTCAATTTTTTCCTGATCAAAAGGTTCGCTTTGCATCTCAATTTTAAAAAGCCGGCGGTTAACGATGCTCCGACTCAACAAACTCAATACTTTGTCGGGATGGGTGGTCCATACTTTCATCGAAGTAAATATGTCGAAATCGTCGAGCAGGGTAAACATCCGAAGGGCTTCGGCATCGTTCAGAAACAGGTCTTTGGTTACCTTTTGTTTTAGAAAATAATCGAGTGCAGGAGTAGCAAAAAGGTGATTGCCCTGCATGCGCAGTTCTTTTGCCCTCCGCAACACATGCATCAAGGTATGCTCGGCCACCAACACTGTTTTATGCAGATACACTTGCCAATACATTAGCCGGCGTGCCATGATGAACTTTTCGACAGAGTAAATCCCTTTGGCTTCAACTACCAGGTTGTCGTTTACCACATCGAGCATGTTTATAATACGCTCGTAATTAACGGTTCCCTCCGAAACGCCGGAGAAAAAACTATCGCGCTTCAAATAATCCAGCCTGTCCATATCCAGCTGGCTCGAAACCAGCTTGTGCAAAAAAGCCTTAGGGTAAGTGTTATCAAAAATCCGGATGCCTTCGGTCAGCTTTCCTTCAAATTCCTGATTAAGTTGTACCATGAGCAGCTTACTCAGGTATTCATGGCTAACACCATCGGCAATGCTGTGTTCCAGCGTATGTGAGTATGGTCCATGACCGATGTCGTGCAACAATATTGCCACGTAAGAAGCCAGAGCTTCGGACGAAGAAATTTCATGGCCTTTGGACTGCAATTCCAGTATAGCTCTTTTCATCAGATACATTGCACCGAGCGAATGATGAAACCGGGTGTGCAAGGCTCCCGGATACACCAGATGAGACAAACCCAACTGTTTGATGCGCCGCAACCGCTGAAACCAGGGGTGTTCTATCAAATCGAACAACAACCCGTCGGGGATACTAATAAACCCATACACGGGATCGTTTAATATTTTGCGTTTATTCACTTGAGGTACCCTCATAATTTTTGTTAATTTTGTCGTTACCTGAAACAGCTTGAAGCAATAAAGCGGCTGTTTCTGCATTACAAAGGTACACGTTTAAATCGCTGAATGCTACTATGAGTAAAATAAGAATATTATGGGCCGACGATGAAATCGAAATGCTCAAACCACACATCATGTACCTAACCGAAAAAGGCTATGAAGTTGATGCCGTTAACAACGGCAGTGAAGCAGTGGAGATGGCCGACGAAAACAGCTACGATATTGTTTTTCTGGACGAACAAATGCCCGGCATGAGCGGCATTGAAGCACTTGAATTAATAAAAAAGAGCCGCCCCGGATTGCCGGTAGTGATGATCACGAAGAGTGAAGAAGAGTCGATAATGGAGGATGCCATTGGCAGCAACATCGCCGACTACCTCATAAAACCGGTGAAACCAAGCCAGATTCTGCTTTCGCTGAAACGAAACCTGGAAAACAAAAAGCTGGCCGGCGAGAAGGCCACCATGAACTACCAACAGAAATTTCGCGAAATTGGCATGAAGCTGTCCGACAGGCTTGAGCTGGCGAATGGGTAGAGGTGTACAAAGAATTGGTGCGCTACGAGCTGGATCTGGAAAAATCAGATGATCAGGGGATAATTGAGGTGCTCACCATGCAGAAAAACGAAGCCAACGCGGCGTTCTGCAAGTTTTACGAAAAAAATTACAAAAACTGGCTTCACCACAAGGACCAGGACAGCCCTACCATGTCGCACACCTTAGTCCACGACAAGGTTTTTCCGCTGCTGGGTCAGGGTAAGAAAGTATTCCTGCTGTTGATAGATAACCTGAGATACGACCAATGGAAAATAATTCAGCCCCTTATCGAACAGTACTTCCGCGTTCAAAACGATGATATTTTCTACAGTATTCTCCCCACCACCACGCAGTACGCCCGCAACGCGCTATTTGCAGGCATGATGCCGAATGAGATTAGAAAACACTACAAACAGTATTGGACTGATGAACATGAGGAGGGAACGAAAAACCAGTTTGAGGAAGAATTACTTAACGAATTGCTGAAAAGATACGGTAAGCACGTGAAAACCGGGTACAATAAGATTTTGAATTTGCAGGCCGGAAGAAAGCTTTATGAGAACATTTCCAATATCATGTCGAACGACTTCAATATCATCGTTTATAATTTCGTCGATATGTTGTCGCATGCCCGGACAGAAATGGAGATTATCCGCGAACTGGCTGATGATGAACCCGCTTACCGGTCGCTCATGCTTTCCTGGTTTGAGCACTCCTCGCTCTTCGACATCATTAAGTATCTGTCTGAAAAGGATGTTACCTTACTTATCACCACCGACCATGGCAGCATTAAAGTTAATAATCCGGTAAAAATTGTTGGCGACAAAGCCGTGAACACCAACCTCAGGTATAAGTATGGCAAAAGCCTGGCTTACAACAACAAAGAGGTTTTCGAGATGGCCAACCCCGAGGAATATTTCCTGCCAAAGCTCAACATTAGTGCCCGCTGGGCTTTTACACGAGGTACTGATTTTTTCGCCTATCCCAACAACTACAACTATTATGTTAATTACTACAAAAACACCTTTCAACATGGAGGCATTTCCATGGAAGAGGTACTCATCCCCTTTATTACCCTTAATGCCAAATAAATGGAAACATTGATTGCACGAACCCTTGATGACCTTCCGACTATTGCGTTGAAAATTCTGGAAGAAATGACCGACGACCGCATCTTTGCCTTGAAGGGAAAAATGGGAGCAGGCAAAACCACCCTCATCAAAGCCTTTTGTGATGTGTTGGAAGTAAGCGATGTGGTAACCAGTCCCACTTTTGCCTTAATCAACGAATACCAAACCGATAACACCAACCGGGTTTATCATTTTGATTTCTATCGAATTAAAAAGCTGGAAGAAGTGTTTGATATTGGTTATGAAGAATACTTCTACAGCGGTGAATACTGCTTTATCGAATGGCCTGAAATGATTTGGGAACTTTTACCCGAAAGTTTCGTATACGTGAACGTTGAGGTGGGCAAAAATGAAGAACGGATCGTGCAGTTTGGCCGACGTAAGTCGTTGGATTAAAACAGAGCCAAAATCACCATTGCTTGCCGATCGCAACGTTTGCACAAATCACGTTTAAAAAGTGTCAGGCATGATTGAAGAGGGTAAAGCTTTTTTCTCGAAACTAACAGCGGAACATCTCGCTCCGAAAGAGGAACTACAGTCGATAACTTTCGACAGGAACAAACTCATCATTGGCATACCCAAGGAGCAATCGAACAACGAAAACCGTGTGCCATTGGTTCCGGATGCCGTGCAGTTGCTCACCGACAACGGGCATCAGGTGCTTATAGAGGAATACGCCGGATCGGGAGCGCACTTTACAAACCACGAATACGGCGAGGCAGGAGCACTGCTCACCGCCGGCCCAAAAGAAATTTACCAGGCCGACATTGTGCTTAAAATTGCGCCCCCCACCCCTGCCGAGATTAATTTGATGGCAAGAGGAAAGACGATTATCTCCTCTTTGTTTTTAACCAATAACACCAAAGACTACTTCGTGCAATTGTCGGCAAACAAGACCAATGCCTTGGCTTTTGAATACATCCAGGACAAATCAGGCGCGTTGCCGGTGATGAAATCGATGAGTGAGATTATAGGCAACACAACCATCCTTATTGCCTCGCAACTGCTGTGCAGCGAAACTTACGGCAAAGGCATTATGATGGGCGGATTTCCGGGCATTAAACCCACCGAAGTTGTGATAATTGGCGCAGGAACGGTGGCCGAATATGCAGCCCGCACAGCGCTGGGCATGGGTGCTTCAATAAAAATTTTCGACAACTCCATATACAAATTAAGGCATATCCAATCTGTATTGGGCCAACAGGTGTACACCAGCACTTTGCAACCTAAAGAACTGAAAGAAGCCCTGAAAAAAGCCGATGTGGTTATCGCGGCAAAATATGCAGCCCAAGGCATTGCCCCTTGCCTGATTACCGAAGACACCGTAAAAAAAATGAAACCCGGCTCGGTAATTGTGGATGCCAGCATCGACCAGGGCGGTTGTTTCGAAACATCACGCCTAACCACACACAAAAATCCGGTATATCAAGTGCACGACATCACACACTATTGTGTACCCAATATTGCATCCAGCGTTCCCCACACCGCCTCCATATCGCTTAGCAATATCCTTACACCGATGATCATGCAAATTGCTGAATTTGGCGGAGTACACAACATGATCCGACGAAACATCCCCTTTTCGAAAGGGGTTTATCTGTACAATGGCGTCCTCACCAACAAACACATCGGCCATCTGTTCTCCCTTCCATCGCAGGATCTGGAATTGCTTATCTCTGCGTTCAATCAGTAATCCGACGATTTCACAGAACATTTTTTCCTCATCACAGAGTTAAAAGGTGTTAACAAACCAACGGCACGACCGTTTTTTATAAAAACCGGATAAGCTAAATTGTTGTGTTATCACAACTTACTACAATACAACCGTTTAACATATATTAACAAGTAAAGCAGGCGCTAATTAATACCTTTGTCAAAAAAAATAAACCACACCTATATGTTAGAGACAGATATTCGTGAGCTAAACGAAAAAATCCAACGTGAGAGTCAGTTTACCGACTTGATTTTCCTTGAAATGAACAAGGTAATTATTGGACAGAAGCACATGACCGAACGCTTGTTAATCGGCCTGTTGGCCAACGGGCATATACTGCTCGAAGGGGTTCCCGGTCTTGCAAAAACCCTTGCCATCAATTCGTTGGCTAACATCATCGATGCCAAATTCAGCCGTATTCAGTTTACTCCCGACCTGTTGCCCGCCGACTTGTTGGGAACGATGATTTACAGCCAGAAAAAAGAAGAATTCGTGGTAAAAAAAGGACCGGTGTTCGCCAACTTTATCCTGGCAGATGAAATCAACCGTTCGCCTGCCAAAGTGCAGAGTGCCCTTCTGGAAGCCATGCAAGAGCGTCAGGTAACCATTGGCGAAACCACCTACAAGCTGGAAGAGCCGTTTTTGGTAATGGCCACCCAAAACCCTATCGAACAGGAAGGTACTTATCCCCTGCCCGAAGCACAAGTCGACAGGTTTATGCTAAAAGTGGTGATAAACTACCCCAAAAAAGAGGAAGAAAAAATAATTCTCCGTCAAAACATCACCAATACCTACGCGAAAACCAACAAGGTGCTGACGACAAAGGAAATACTCAAGGCCCGCGAGCTGGTGAGGGAGATTTATCTCGACGAAAAAATAGAGACATACATCACCGACATTGTGTTCGCCACCCGTTTCCCAAATGAGTACAAACTCAGTAAATTCAGCAACATGATCAGCTACGGTGCCTCGCCACGTGCCAGCATAAATCTGGCCTTGGCAGCAAAAGCACTGGCCTTTTTACGCCGTCGCGGATACGTTATTCCGGAAGACATCAGGGCTGTTGCCCACGATGTACTTCGCCACAGAATAGGTCTGACCTACGAAGCTGAGGCCGAAAACATCACCAGCGAGGACATCATTAACGAAATCCTGAACACGGTTGAAGTTCCCTAAATCGGTAGCGTGACTGTTTAATCATCATTTTCCATTCATTTCAGTAATCATTAAAAAATAAAAGTGGAAGCTCAGGAACTTTTTAAAAAGGTCAGAAAAATTGAAATTAAAACCCGTGGACTCTCCAACCAGATATTTTCAGGAGAATACCACAGTGTTTTCAAAGGTAGAGGCATGGCGTTTAGCGAAGTGCGTGAATATCAGTTTGGAGATGATATCCGCAACATCGACTGGAACGTGACAGCACGCTTTAACCACCCTTTTGTTAAAATTTTTGAAGAAGAACGAGAGCTTACAGTCATGTTGCTGATCGATGTTTCGGGATCGAATAATTTTGGCACCAACGCACAGCTTAAACAGGAGCTCATCACCGAAATCGCGGCGGTTCTCTCGTTTTCGGCCATCAACAACAACGACAAGGTGGGGGTGATATTTTTTAGCGACATCATCGAAAAATTCATCCCTCCAAAAAAGGGAAGCTCCCACATCCTGCGGATTATTCGCGAGTTAATCGACTTTAAAGCTCAAAACACGGGAACCAACATTTCAGAGGCCTTGAGATACCTGTCGAATGCCATAAAAAAGAAATCAACAGCTTTTGTTATCTCAGATTTTATGGATCAGCACTTTGAAAAGGCCCTGCAAATAGCCAATTACAAACACGATTTGATTGCCGTCAGGGTCACTGATTTACGCGAAACCGAAATGCCCGACGTTGGGCTAATCAGGATGCGCGACGCCGAAACAGGTGCTTATCAATGGGTTGACACCTCCAGTTCGAAAACCCGAACTGCACTTCGGCAATATGCCAAAGAAAAATCAACGCAACTCGACATGGCTTTTGCACGCGCCGGAGTCGACATGGTGCGGGTGTATACCGGAAGAGATTACGTGAAACCTCTCATGAATTTGTTTAAAAAACGTGAAGCAAGGAGATAAGATGAGAAAGACCGTAAAACGAATTGGATGGGTTCTGTTGATGGCATGGTTAACCATGAGCAACAGCTCCATTTTTAGCCAGGAGGTCAGTGTGTGGTCAAAAATTGACACGTCGGCCATTATGATCGGTGAACAAACCACCATGGAGATAGGCATGAATATGCCGGAAGACTTCGTTGCGATTTGGCCTCCATTCACCGACACCTTGTCAAAAGAGATTGAGGTTGTAAAAAAACTCCCCATCGACACGCTGACAGACTCCGGACTCTTGCGGCTAAAACAAAAACTGGTTATCACCTCCTTCGACAGCGGTGGATTCACCATTCCCTCTTCTGTTTTCCAGTACGCAAAACCAAACGACACAACCATCTACTCCACCTCCACCGGGACTTTGTTCCTGCAAGTGAATGTACCCGTGGTCGACACCACCAAAGCCATTAAGCCCATTGTTGGCCCGATGGATGAACCCCTTACTTTTGGTGAAATATTACCCTGGATACTGATCGGGTTGGCGGCACTGGCAGCAATTTTGTTGGCAATTTACTTCATACGAAAGTATAAACGTAAGGAACCCCTGTTTGAGCGCAAAGCCAAACCCGCTCTTCCTCCGCATGTTGTGGCCATCACCAAGCTCGAGGAACTAAGGCTCGCCAGAATATGGCAACATGGAAAAGTGAAGCAATACCACAGCTCGTTAACGGATATTGTGCGCGAATACCTTGAAAAACGCTACCTGTTCAACGCACCTGAACTTACGTCGGATGAGATTCTGGAAAAACTGCAATCGCTAAAAGTGAACCGCGAGGCTTACGACAAACTGAACGGAGTTTTCTTTTTATCCGACATGGTAAAGTTTGCCAAAGCACAACCTACCGCACTCGAAAACGACCTCAGCCTGTCGCATTGCATCGACTTTGTAAATGAAACAAAGGCCGAAGACCAGATCACCGAACAGGTGGATAAACCATCCATATTGACCACGAACGTATAAACCGATAAACCATGCAACTGATAAATATTGAAAACTGGGCAAATCCTGAATACCTGTACCTGCTGCTGGTGATTCCTGTTTTTATTGTTTGGTATTGGTTTCGACACAGCAAAACACAGGCGGAGGTAGATTTTTCAGGCCTGGCTGCCTTTTCCACCGTGAAAAACAGCTTTAAAACATGGTTTTTGCACAGCCTGTTTGTTTTGCGTATGCTCACCCTGGCTGCTGTAATTGTGGCTTTGGCGCGACCACAATATACCTCCTCAAAGCAAAATGTTCAGATAGAAGGAATTGATATCGTGATGTCGCTGGACGTTTCGGGGAGTATGCTAGCCCGCGACTTTCAGCCCGACAGGTTAGAAGCCGCGAAAATGGTAGCACAGGATTTCATTAAAGGTCGCCCCAACGACAGGGTGAGCATAGTGATTTTCAGTGGAGAAGCTTTCACGCAAGTGCCTTTAACCACCGACCACGACATGATCTCAGATCTTTTTGCTGAAATTAAGAGCGGCATGATCGAAGACGGAACCGCCATCGGTGATGGATTGGCCACTTCGGTAAGCCGGCTAAAAGACTCTGAAGCCATTTCAAAAGTCATTATCCTCATCACCGATGGGGTAAACAACTCCGGATCTGTCGACCCGCTGTCTGCTGCCGAGATGGCGAAAATGTTTGGTATACGGGTTTATACTGTCGGCATCGGAACCATGGGCATGGCTCCTTATCCTGTACAAACACCCTTCGGCATTCAAATGCAGCAAATGCAGGTGCAGATAGATGAAGAGCTTTTGCAAAAAATTGCCGAAATGACCGGTGGGCAATACTTTCGCGCCGACAACATGAAAAAACTGGTGGCCATCTACAACGAAATTGATCAGATGGAAAGAAGTAAGATTGATATCCAGGAGTTTAAAAAGAAACACGAATCGTATTTGCCCTTTGCGTTGGCAGCGTTGTTGTTTTTTGTCCTTGAAATATTGCTCCGTTACCTTTATTTTAAACGTATTCCATAAAACACGATAACCACTGAAATATGATCAGATTCGCACATCCCGATTATTTTTACCTGTTGTTGATCCTTCCGGTGTTACTGCTGTTTTTCCTGTACCACCTGCGTTGGAAGAAACAAGCCATCAGAAGATTTGGCGATGCTCAAATCGTTCATCAACTCATGCCAAGACAATCTAAAAGCAAAGGGATTATCAAATTTCTGCTCGTCATTATTGCCATGATTTACCTGATTATTGGCATCATCGACCCGCAAATAGGGTCCAAACTCGAAAAAGTAAAACGCGAAGGAATTGACCTCTATATCGCACTCGACGTATCAAATTCGATGCTTGCCGAAGATATCAAACCCAACCGACTCGAACGTGCCAAGCTGGCCATATCGAACCTGCTCGACAAATTGCAGGGAGACCGGATTGGAATAATTATCTTCGCCGGAAACGCGTACAAACAACTTCCGCTCACAACAGACTATTCCGCAGCACGCCTGTTTTTATCTGTCGTCGACACCAAGATTGTACCCACGCAGGGAACAGCTATCGGTGAAGCCATCGACATGGCTACCCTTTCGTTTGGCGAAAGCGACCACAACAAAGCCATTATCGTGATAACCGATGGCGAAAACCATGAAGATGATGCCATTGAGGCAGCAAAAAAGGCCAACGAATTGGGAGTAAAAGTTTTCACCATCGGAATGGGTTTGCCCGAAGGTGCACCCATCCCAGTTGCAGAAAATACCAGCCAAAAAGGATTTAAAAAAGACAGGGAAGGAAAAACCGTTATCACCAAGCTCGATGAAGAGATGCTTCGCAAAGTTGCCGCCGCGGGAGGTGGAGCTTATGCCCGGGCAAATAATGCCACTACCGGGCTGAACAAGATTTTTGATGAAATTAACGCCATCGACAAAAAAGAAATCGAAACCCGCCAGTTTACCAACTACGAAGACCGGTTTCAGTTTTACTTGTGGATGGCCCTTGTGTTCCTTATTATTGAGTTGCTTATCGCAGACAGAAGAGCCAGCTGGGCAAAGAAATTTGATTTTTTTGGAAAATAGTATCAGATGAAAACAAAAATAATAATCATAAGTGGATTCTTACTTTGGGCCATCTCAGGGATGTCGCAAAGTGAAAAAAAGCATATCAGAGAAGGAAATGACCTCTTTACGGATGGAAATTTCGCGGAGGCAGAAGTGGAATACCGCAAGGCACTCGAAGCAAAACCAGGCTACCCTCGGGGCACTTTCAATCTGGGTGACGCCCTCTTTGAGCAGGAAAACTTTGAGGAATCGGGAAAACTTTTTGGTGAGGTAGCTGAGAGTAACCTACCAGAAACTGACAAAAGTAACGCATACTATAATCTGGGCAACTCACTGCTGAAAGAAAAAAAATTCAAGGAAAGCATTGAGGCCTATAAAGAGACCCTGCGCCGTAATCCTGACGATGAAAATGCACGATATAACCTGGAATATGCACGACAAATGCTGAAACAACAACAACAGCAAGAGCAACAGCAGCAACAAAATCAGGATCAGAACAAAGATCAGGAGAATAAAGACGATCAGAAGCAGGATCAACAAGATCAAAAAGACCAGAAGGATAATCAAGACCAAAAAGACAAAGAAGATCAACAAGATCAGAAAGATCAGGAACAGAAAGACCAGAAAGATCAGCAGGATCAACAAAAAAATCAACAAGACCAAAACCAAAAAGATCAGCAACAGCAGCAACAGCAACCTCAGCAAATATCCAAACAGGATGCCCAGCGCATGCTCGAAGCACTCAAGAATGACGAAAAGGCTACTTTGCAAAAACTTCAAAAACAAAAAGCCAAGGCCGTCAGAGGTCATAAATCTGATATCGACTGGTAAGAGACGAATTAACTACGACAGAAATAAAATGGAATGCAATTTGATGATAACGACAATAATAAATTTTTAAACATCCCCGTTGAGGACAATAGTAGTATTTTTGAACGGCAAAGTTTTTTGATCATGATAATGAAACGCATCATATTTTTTATCTTGTTGGCTCTCGGACTATCAGCCCAGGCGCAGGATGAGCCAAGGTTTACAGCTTCCGGAAAGCAGGTTGTTCAGGAAGGCGAGCGGTTCAGAATCGTTTTTGAAATAAATGCAGATGGTGAGAACTTCCTCGCCCCTGATTTTAAAGGCTTGCAGGTACTTTCCGGCCCTAACGCCTCTACCAGCTCTAACATCCAATATGTTAACGGCCGCATGAGCAAAAACTTTTCGGTAAGCTACACCTACATTGTTCAGGCCGGTAACAAAGGCGAAATAACTATAGGACCAGCCTTCGTTACAGTGGATGGCAAAACAATACAATCGAATTCGCTTACCATAAAAATTGTTGATGACAAAGCGGGCAATACTTCCGCTGGAAATACCGGCACACAACAAAAAAGCAATCCCCAGGAAGATGGCCTGCTTCAAAGCGATGATGTTTACATCACAGCATCTGTTAACAACACAAAACCCTATCTGGGTGAACAAATCATTGTTACCTATAAAATCTACACCAAAGTTCCTGTCTCGAATCTGGCTATTGAAAAACTCTCCTCCTTCAATGGATTTTGGTCGAAGAGTTTAATGGACGACAATGGCCAATACCGCCAGTCGACGGAAGTGATTAACGGTGAAGAATATGTAACAGCTGAAATTAACAAAGTGGCTCTGTTTCCGCAAAAAACCGGTGAATTGGTAATAGAACCTGCCGAAATCAGTTGTACGGCCCAACTCAGGGTTAAAAACACAACCAGAAGAAGTAATGACCCGTTTGATAGCTTTTTCAACGATCCGTTTTTTAACAGAAATGTAAAAAATGTGACTACGAAGTTAAAGTCGAAAGCCTTAAACATAGATGTCCAGCCGCTTCCGCAACAAAACAAACCCAAAAATTTTACCGGTGCTGTTGGAGAATTTAAGTTTACCAGCCAAATCGACAGAACCAATTTAATGGCCAATGATGCGCTCAACATCACGGTTGAGATCACCGGACGCGGAAACATTGACCTGATTACCTTGCCGGAATTTGTTTTTCCTGTGGATTTTGAGTCCTTTGAACCAAAAGTAACCACCAACACCAACCCCACCCCATCGGGTCTTACGGGAAAGAAAAAATTTGAATACCTGGCCATACCGCGCAACCCGGGAACTTTTACGCTCAACCCGATCACGTTCAGCTTCTTCAATCCAAAAACCAAAACCTACCAGACTTTTTCGTCAGAACCCTACCAAATTACGGTTGAAAAAGGCACAGGCAACACCAATGGCGTAACTTACAGCTCTTCGGCTAAAGAAGACATTCAGTTTATAGGAAAAGACATCAGGCATATAAAAACAGGAGTTGAAACGCTTAAATCATCTGACACTTACCTCTTTGGTTCGGTGTTGTTTTTTGCCATCCTTACCATTATTGTTGTGTTTCCTGTCCTGTTTATCCTTTTTTGGAAACAGCGACAAAAACAGCAGGGAAATGTGTCGAAATTAAAAAACAAGAAAGCGAACAAGGTGGCGCGACAACGGCTTCAAAAAGCTGAAAAGTTTAAACTTTCGAATAACGACAAAGGATTTTATGATGAAATGGCACAGGCCATCTGGGGCTACATTGCTGATAAATTTAATATCAGAATGTCTGAATTGTCAATCGATAACGTTAAGGAAAGTTTGCGGCGACAGGCAGTTGACGACAACATCATCGATAATTTTATTCAAACCCTGAACAACATCGAGTTTGCACGGTTTGCTCCGGGAGATGCGCGCGACAAGATGGAATCAGTCTATAACGAAGCTATTTTGGCCATCACACAAGCCGAAAAAGCATTAAAATAGCGGAACTATGAAAAAAGGGATAAAGCATATATGGGTTTTTCTGGTGGTGATACTATCGTTCAATGCCCTGGCCTATACACCTGATTCACTGGTAAGCATTGGTAACAGAGCCTACAACCAAGGACTTTACGACTCGGCCCTGCGCATTTACGAAAAGGTATTGGTCGAAAACCTCCATTCGCCACAGCTATATTACAACATGGGCAATGCCTACTTTAAAAACAATGATATTCCTTCAGCGATTCTGTTTTTTGAAAAAGCCAAAAAACTTGCCCCGCTCGACGAAAACATACAATACAACCTTGACGTAGCCAACAGCATGATTGTGGATAAAATTGAACAAGTACCCGAGCTTTTTTATAAGAAGTGGTGGAACTATTTCTACAACCTCTTTAACGCAGACCTTTGGACAATTATAACTCTGGTGTGGCTCACACTGTTGCTTATTGTCCTCACCTGGTTCATACTTACCAAAACCCGGTCGGGCAAACGAACTTCCTTTTATTTAGGTATCTTGTTGCTGTTCTTCACTATTGCATCTTTTGGTCTCGCCTCGCAGAAATACTATTACTCGCAGGCACACTTGGAAGCTATCATATTTACTCCATCGATAACCGTGAAAAGCTCCCCTACCAACAGCGCAGTCGACTTATTTGTAATTCATGAAGGCACGAAAGTGCGACTGCTGGACCGTGTATCAGGTTGGGTAGAGATCAGGATACCTGATGGCAGCATTGGTTGGCTTCCAGCCGAATCGATGAAAAAAATTTAATAAAGAATCGAAACATTTTCAGTTGGTTAGGATGAAGTTACAGTACTTTTACTAACTTCGCAGGGCGATATCCCCGATATAATGAAGTCTGTTTCTAAGTCATTGGTTCTTTTTTTAGCTTTCCTTACGATAGGTGTTTCGGTGGTTGGATGTCTTAAATCGACAAGACCCGGACTACCAAAACCCGTTCAAAATGCCCTGAACCACGCCGCGTTGAATCAACCAAGTTTGTTAAAATCCTTATTGCTTTACGAAAACCCCGATGATTCGATCAAAAGAAAGGCACTCTATTTTTTAATCGAGCAGCTCCCTGAACATTACACCGTTTATGTTTCTTTTAAAGATAGTACCGGAAAACCAATTGATTACGATCCCCAAAAGTTTGCCAGCGATGATGAAATCAAAAACTACCTCGACAGTTTAGCCCTGATCAGAGGACCACTGGAATACGAGGCTGACTCATTCAAAATGGATCTACAGGAAATTTCATATACCATTCTGGCAAATACAGTGGATCTGTCGTTTGAAGCATGGCGAAACAACCCCTGGTCGTTGCAATATTCCTTCGATGAATACTGCCATTACATCCTTCCCTACCGTGCTGCTAACGAGCCATTAATCAATTTCAGAGCCCATTTTATTAACTTATACCGCGATTCTATCAAAGGAATGGAAGATCCTAAAAAGGTAGCCTCCCATCTGAATCGGATAATAAACGAAATTGTCGTTTTCGACGACCGATTCCACAGAAATCCTAACGCACAGCGCTTCGACGAACTTGAGCATTCACGTACGGGAAACAGTTTCGATTTGGCATTGTATAAAACTTACGCGCTGCGAAGTTTGGGTATTGGAGCTGCAATGACATACTGCCCCTATTTTTCTGACTCGACAGGAGGCGTATTTCTGGCTTCAGTAATTCTTCCGGGAGGAAAGCAAAAACTGCTTCCCAACGATACACGCCTCAACCCTTTTCCATATAACAAAACCCCAAAAATCTACCAAAGATCCTTTACAAGAGTGCCTGAGAGTCTCTATTCAATAAAAAACAGTTCTGATTTTACACCGCCTTTTTTGGGTCATTTTCAACATACAGACATTACCTCTGATTTTTTGCCTACCCGTGACACCATGCTTCAGGTAAACGATGAAAACAAAGAAAAGTATTATTATCTGGCTGTTTACAACGACAACGAATGGAAGGCCATCGACTGGGCTCAGCCCGACACACTGGGAAATTTGAAGTTCAGCCAACTGGGTGTTGGACAAAGGTACTGTCTGGCAAAAAAGTCAAACGGGGAAATTATCCCGCTGGCCTCACCATTTACGATAAAATGAATGGATTGCTCTAATTTTTTAAGTCCTCGGTGAGTTTTACCCGCCGGTTATTCTGATAAACAACAACAAAAGCATCATGTATTCCGGCCTGCTTCAACTGTTGACTATAGGCCAAAGCCTCGCGGTAGGTAGCAAAAGTGCCGGCAGAATAACGATAAACCCCGTCCTGATAATTCTCAAATACCTCGGCTGTTATACCCAATTTGTTTTTCAGGTAAGCTACCGAAGGCAAGGGTTGTGATTTGGCCAGAACCTGCACCCTGTAAACTGTTCCCGTTTGAGCATAGGAAATGGTCTGTTGTTCTGTAGATTTAGGTGATACAGGGCGATTCTCTGCGGGTTTCATTGGCGTGGGTTCAGGCTTATGGTAATCATAAACTGGGATTGGCTCAAGTGGAGGTCTGTTGAGCGACTGATTACAATCCTGCGGGCGTTCACCGCTACGAGTCGGTGCTTTCGGTTTTTTAATCCGTCCGCGGTTTAGGTAATACGAAATGCCGATTTGGGTATAAAAAAGCTGGTCGTATTTAAACCCATCCGCCCAGGTATCAACGTCATCATTCATAACCGTGCGCAGATTTCCCTCAAAATTAAGCGACCAGTTATCACTCAAATGGAGATTCATGCCCAGGCCAAAGGGTATAACTGCGCCCGACTTTTTTGTGGTGATGCCATTCACTGCATCGCCACTATTCACCACAAGCCCCGAAAGATTATCCTTCAAAGAGGTGTTCCAACCACTGTAACCAAGTCCAAGCGTGGCGTAAACATTAACTTTACGGTAAGTATTTCCAAAAAACAGATTACTCAGATCGGTATACAGATGAACCCCGAAATCGTAATAGCTACCCGTCAGATTAAAATCAACGACATTTCCTGTGGCTCCTTTAACTTTATGGCTTTTAACGCCGGTGTAATAAAAACCACCGCCAAGCCCAAAAACAGGAGAAAGAAATTTGCGGGCAAGAAAACCCGTGCCAAATGAACTTTCGCCTGAGAGTTTGGTGAAATATCCATTGTTGCTGGCATCGCCATAAAACTGTGTAAAACCCAAGTTGTAATTAAATTGCCAATCGCGTTGAAAACCTCCTGAGGCCGTTTGGTTACCCGATAAGGATTGAGCAACGACCATGCCAGGCATGGTTAAAAATAAGCAAAGAAGCAAAAAAAGTGTTAGTCTTGGCATAGTCAATCCACAGGTATATTATTGGCAATACTTCAAAAGATAATCATGAGCCGGCCCAAAGCCCAATTCAAGCGCCTTATTCCAATCCTTACAAGCACCGGGTAAGTCGTATAAGCTATACCTCGCCACTCCTCGGTTGAAGTAGTTCTTCACCCAGTTAGCGTAGTTCATGATATCATCGGGCTGAAAATCAAGAGCTTTATCAAAGTCGGTGATGGCATCCCCGTAAAGGCGCATCTTACTACGGGCGTTCCCTCTGAAAGAATAAATCAAGAAGTCCTGCGTATTCGGATTTTCTGTAAGCGCTTTGTCAAAATACTCAATGGCAGTAGGATAATCGCCCATTTGATATTTGAGAACACCCCAGTTAAAATTATTGGTATACGCATCTTTATTAGCCAAAGGATCATTCGGATCGGTGACAGGCAGAATGAATTCCTGTGCATCACGAATAAACGACTTAAAGTGATAGAATTTCGTTTCGTAAAAAGTCATGTCAAAATTCTTTTCCCAGTTCTGGGGAGCAGCGTAATAGCTTGCCATATATTTCTTTCTAAATGATTTGATGAGCTTAAAACGCACCACCTCTTCTTCCCCGTTTTTAATCGGAAACACGGCAAAAACAATATTCCAGTCGTTCACAGTTTCGCCACGATCGACTGACTGTATGGCTTTTATAATTTCATCATCTTCTATTTTTGTCTCGTAATCGCGAACCGTTCCCCGAACATACACATTCAAATTAACAGCGTACTCCTCGTTGAAAGGAACCTCTTCGGGAAGGATTTCTTCGAGCTTGCCGCTTTTGAAAACATAAAAATCAAGCGACTTAAAGCTTCGCCAGTTTTCGCGCAAAATCGGGAATTCAAATTCTCCATCGTGGTATTTTTTCACCAGCACATTGTACTGATCATTGCCAATCATCACTTTGCGAAGCTGCAACACGATGATATTATCCTGTCCCAGTTTACGTTCAGCTCCGGGACTTTTGTTGGTTCGGTCGTCGGTAAAAGGAATTCTGTTTCTGCTCGACAACCAACGACCGTTATCCTGCTTTGCCCAGCCTTTAAGGTCAGACATCTCAGATTGTACCGGACTGAGGGTGCTGAAGTTAACCAACTCTGCATCTTCTTCCGGAGGACAATCGTTTTGAGCACAGGCATTAACTCCAGTCAGAAAAAAATACCCGATCACAATCACTGTTACAAAGCTAATAATGTGTCTTACTGTCATGAAATATCAGTTTTTTAAACCATATCAAGCCGATCGGGTAAATTTAGAAAAAAATAACCGATGTATGATTGATACATGTATTTTTTATTAAAAGCGTTATTAACACAGGTTTATCACAATTACAGATAGATATTAGTCTATATTACAACAGATTAACCGATTTCAAACAATTCGGCGAACCCAATACAAAACTAATACTTTTTTCAAACTACCGGTTAATAGGCCAATTTGATTAGCCAAAAACAGGAAGAATTAACGCAACATGTCAGCAACGGCATCAAAAACAAGGGCAATACGTGAAGCATCCTTACCACCCGCAGTAGCCATGGCCGGCTGGCCTCCGCCACCGCCATTGATCAACGAGGCCACCATTTTTATAGCAGCGGCGGAGTCAAAAAGCTTTTGTTGGACGAGAGACTCGGAAGCCGCAATTACCAGGTTTATCTTTTCGTCAGAGTTAAGCACCAACACCACAACCACGTTCTCATCCATCGAACGCAGCTGCTGAGCGAGCAATTTACCCTGATTCACATCCAGCGTCAGCGTGGCTTTCACCAAACGCCTGTTTGCGATGATTTCGCCCTCGTGGAATAAATTTTTAGCCAATTGTGCCGCCTTTTCTTTCTGAAGACTTTCGATTTCCTTTTGCAACAGAGAGGTTTTCTCTATCAGCTGATTCACTGCCAGTTCAGGATTAGGTTGGTTTTTAAACATCATTTTAATCCTTGCAAGCATCTCCAGTTGTTCATGAATAAACTGTTCAGCTTGCCGTCCGGTTACAGCCTCAATCCTACGAACGCCTGCCGCAATTCCACTTTCAGAAACAATTTTGAACAAGCCAATATTGCCTGTGGACGCCACGTGTGTGCCGCCGCAAAGCTCAACAGAAAAATCACGATCAAAGGCAACAACCCGGACTTTTTCACCATACTTCTCTCCAAACAGTGCCATTGCTCCCATCTCCAGAGCTTCTGCAATGGGCACGTTATCATGTATATGCCCCACGATATTTTCACGAATTCTATCATTCACCAAAGTCTCAACGCGGGTAATCTCTTCATTCGTCATTTTGGCAAAATGGGCAAAATCGAAACGCAACCTTTCCGCATCCACCATCGAGCCTTTTTGTTCAACATGAGTGCCCAAAACCTCCCTAAGCGCAGCATGCATAAGGTGGGTGGCACTATGATTGTTAGCCGTTAATCTTCGGTTCTGCTCGTCAACACGAGCTTCGAAGTTAGCAGCAGGGTTTTTTGGCAGGGCATCAACATAGTGAACAATCAGGTTGTTTTCTTTTTTGGTATCAATTACACGAATCGTTTCGTCAGCTGAAACCAGCAAGCCTTTATCTCCCACTTGACCACCCGATTCGGCATAAAACGGAGTTCGGTTTAGCACAACCTCGTAATTCACTTTTTTCTTGGCTGTTACCATCCTGTATTTCAACATCCTTACTTCTTCGCGAAGCGAATTGTAACCCACAAACCCTTCAACTGATCCGGTATAATCCAACTCAACCCAATCGCCTGTTTCAACGGCAGCAGCATTTCTCGATCTCTGTTTTTGCTCTTCAAGTCCACGACTAAAACCTTCCATATCAACCGCATAACCCTTCTCACGGGCTAGCAACTGGGTTAAGTCAACGGGGAATCCAAAGGTGTCAAAAAGTTCAAAAGCGAAGGTTCCGTCAACCAATCCCGACTCAGGATGTGATTGAATATATTGTTCAAAGCGGCGAATCCCCTGAGCCAGTGTCCTGAGAAAAGCCTGCTCTTCTTCTTTAATCACCTGCATGACAAAAGCTTGCTGTCCGGGGAGTTCAGGAAATGTCTCCCCCATTTGTTCTGCCAAAACCGGTGTAAGCATAAAGAGAAATGGTTCTTCAAAACCCAGAAAAGTAAAGCCGTACCTCACTGCACGTCTCAGGATTCTGCGAATCACATATCCAGCCCCGTTGTTGGAAGGAAGCTGCCCGTCGGCTACAGCAAAAGCCACCGCTCTGATGTGATCGGAGATTACCCGCATGGCAATGTCCTTTTCCTTATCCAATCCGTATTTGTTATCCGACAACTCAGCAATTTTTGCTATCAAAGGGGTAAACACATCGGTGTCGTAGTTCGATTTAACGCCCTGCATCACCATCGACAACCGCTCAAAACCCATGCCCGTATCCACATGGCGGGCTGAAAGCAATTCAAGTTTGCCAGAGGCCAGTCGGTTAAATTCGATAAACACAAGATTCCAGATTTCAATTACTTGCGGGTGGTCTTGGTTAACCAAATCCTTGCCGGGAATAAGTCGTTTTTCCTCATCAGACCTGATATCCACATGAATTTCAGAACAAGGACCACAAGGCCCGGTGTCGCCCATCTCCCAGAAATTGTCCTTCTTCGAGCCCATCAAAATACGGTCCTCGGCAACAAAGGCCTTCCAGAAATCAAATGCCTCTGTATCCATTTTCAACCCATCCCCACTGTCGCCTTCAAAAACGGTGACATACAGGTTTTGTTTATCAATTTTCAGCACATCAGTCAAAAATTCCCATGCCCAGGCGATGGCTTCCTCCTTAAAGTAAGCACCGGGGTTGCCTCCAAACGACCAATTGCCTAACATCTCAAACATGGTGTGGTGGTAAGTGTCATGGCCAACCTCCTCTAAATCATTGTGTTTTCCACTTACCCGCAAACATTTCTGGGTATCCGCAATCCGGGCATGGAGGGTGGGCGAGTTGCCGAGAAAAATATCTTTGAACTGATTCATCCCTGCATTGGTGAACATCAACGTTGGGTCATTTTTGACCACCATAGGTGCAGAAGGTACAATATGATGTTGTTTCTGCTTAAAAAAATCGAGAAAAGCCTTTCTAACTTCAGAGGACTTCATAGTAAACTGATTAACAAGTGATTGTTGATATTAATAATTTTTAAGATTGCAAATGTAGCCTATTTTATTAATTTTGCGCTTGCGTTAAAAACTATTATGGCCAAAACGAAATATTATTTTAATCCTAAAACGCTTGCCTACGAAGAAGTTAGGAAGTCAGGAGGGCAAAAATTTGTTAATATTTTTCTTTTCCTCATGACCTCTTTAGCACTCTCGACAGGGTTAATCATTCTGGTTTACTCCTTTTTTGAAACACCCAGAGAGCGGATTCAGAAAACCGAGCTGGAGCATGTGACCTTGCAATATGAAATTCTGAATAGCCGGCTTGACAAACTTCAGCAGTTGGTTGACGAGATGAGTGATCGCGACAACAACATTTACAGGATTATTTTCGAGGCCGAACCTATTCCAAATTCCATACGGAGAGCCGGATACGGTGGGGTTGACCGATACACACACCTGGAAGGTTTCAGCACCTCGGAACTCCTTGTTGGCACTGCAAAAAAACTCGACAAACTCGCCGGACAAGTTTACGTTCAATCCAAATCTTTCGATGAGGTGTATGAAATGGCCCGAAACAAGGAACTTATGCTCGCCAGCATTCCGGCAATCCAACCTGTTAGTAACATTGACCTGAAACGGCTTTCTTCGTATTACGGATATCGCATTGACCCCATCTACAAGATTAACAAATTCCACGCCGGTGTTGACTTCAGTGCTCCAAGAGGTACGCCAATTTACGCGTCAGGAGTAGGCAAAGTAATAAAAACCAACAAGTCATCAAGAGGTTACGGAAACACCATCACCATCGATCATGGGTATGGCTACCAGACGTTCTACGCTCATCTTCAGGACATAAAAGTAAAAAAAGGCGAAATTGTAAAACGAGGGCAAGCAATTGGAACCGTGGGCAATACCGGAAAGTCGACAGCACCTCACCTGCATTACGAAGTTAGAAAAAACGGAAGAACTGTCAATCCGATCTACTATTTCTTCAACGATCTCTCACCGGAAGAATTTGGTGCAATTTTTGCCCAATCGAAGTATTCAAATCAATCCTTAGACTAACACTATGGCAGACAAAATATACTTTAAAATCGGCGAGGTAGCTGATATGCTAAATGTTACACCCACACAATTGCGCTATTGGGAACAAGAGTTCAGCTTTTTGAAACCAAAGAAAAACAGCAAACAAACACGCTATTACAACAAAAAGGACATCGCTCATATTCGCATAATTGCTCACCTGCTTAAAGAAAAAGGAATGACCGTGAAAGGCGCAAAAGATTACCTGAAAAAACACAGCGATGAAGAAGCTTTGAGCAGGCTGGAAGTAATTGCCACCTTAAAACAAACCCGTGAACTGTTGGTTAACATTAATCAAATCATTGGTTCGCGGTAAGCCTTTCAATCCAATACCAAGACATAGTCACCAGCTTACTTTTCCCAGTCAAACTCTCTGAGAAAGGTTAAAAACAAAATAGCTATTTTTACAAAAAAATTGCGTCATGAAAAAACAAGTCTTGATACTCATTTTTGCGCTGCTCCTCTCCGGAATATTGGTAGGGCAGGAAGGATCATCCATTTCGGAGAGTCGGAAATCAAACTTAATTAACTTATTAAACTACAGATATAAAGGAGGTTTTTTCGATTTTGAAAAACTGTTTAATCTCAAAGTCACCTACCCCGAAATGGCAAAAGGCAATTGCATTATGGGCATTATCCTGATCGATTTAACTGTTGACTGCAACGGAACGATTACCGATGTGCGAACAAAAAACAACCTGGGCTATGGAATCGACCAGATGGTTTCCAATTTTATTGTTGAAAGCGAAGGACAATGGAACAAATGCAACGACGACAAATATACCCGTATGGAAATACCCGTACAATTCAAAATTGAAGGTACTCAAACAGCTGAAAATGAAGCATTGCTCGTATGCATTGGACAAAATCCAGGTCTGAATTGCAAGGACGATGACGATTATCTGAAGAAAGCTGAAGCCGCCATCGAAAAGGGTAAAAAGAAAAGAGCACTGGAAAACCTGGATAAGTTAATCAAACGAAATCCATATAATCCAACCTATTACGAAATGAAACAGAAAGCCATTAACCTCAAGTAAAGCATGTTTGATTTCCTGCTACACCTCGACAAAGAGTTGTTGCTGGCCATAAACCAACAGCACTCGGTTTTTCTCGATTACCTCATGGTGTTCGCCTCAGCGAAGTTAACCTGGCTGCCGTTGTACTTGTTTCTGGCCTATCTGATCGTAAAGCGGTTTAAATGGCAATCGGCTCTCGTCTTTGTAATGATAGCCCTAACCATCGCCATAGCCGATCAATCCTCTGTACATCTTTTCAAAGAAACCTTTTTGCGGCTACGCCCTTGTCATCAGCCGGACCTCACTGAACTGATCAGAACCATTAAAGGGTGTGGCGGACAATACGGTTTTGTTTCGTCACATGCCACCAATTCTGCGGCCCTGGTTGCCTTTTTGTTTATGGTATTAAAGCCGGTTAACCGTTGGCTGGCCACCTTACTCATCATCTATGTTTTGTTAATCATGTACAGCAGGGTATATCTGGGAGTCCACTTTCCTGCCGATGTGTTGGCAGGAGCTGCTCTTGGAATATGCTGCGGTTTGCTCACCGGCTGGCTTTTCCGGGTCATTAAGAGTCGAATCTGAACAATTTTTAAGATATTTGCAGGCTTATCTCAAAATATAAAACGTGAGGATCGCCGTAAACACCCGACTTTTACTAAAAAACCGACTGGAAGGAATCGGGTGGTTTACCTATGAAACCCTGAAACGGATTACACAAAACCACCCCGAACACGAATTCTTTTTCATTTTCGACCGAGCCTACGATCCTGATTTTGTTTTCGGGAAAAACGTAACACCCATTGTTGCATGGCCTCCGGCCCGACATCCGTTGCTGTTTGTTTATTGGTTCGAAATTACCATACCTCATATATTGCGCAAAATAAAGGCGGATGCTTTTATTTCGCCCGATGCCTACCTGTCGTTACGCGCCAAAACCCCCACCCTCTTGGTGATACACGACCTGAATTTCGAGCACTATCCTGAATATATACCACAGCCGGCGCGGTTTCATTACAAGTGGTTTACACCCAAATTTGCCCATAGAGCCGACAGAATCGCAACCGTTTCTCAGTACTCGAAATCAGATATTGTGGAACAGTACGATGTTTCACCTCAGAAAATTGATGTCGTTTACAACGGGGCAAATTCCTTGTATCAACCAATTGAAGAGCAGGAAAAAATCAGGATAAAAGAACAGTTTACCCAAGGCCACGACTACTTTATTTTTATTGGCGCACTCAATCCGCGAAAAAACCTGGCCAACTTATTTACCGCTTTTAACGCTTTTAAAATCAAACACCAATCGAGTGAGATGAAACTGCTTGTGGTTGGCGAAAAGATGTATTGGTCAGACGACATCAAAGCCAGTTACGAAAAAATGGATCACAAATCCGACGTGATTTTTACCGGACGGTTGGAGCCGGAAACACTGGTAAAAGTGATGGGATCGGCCAGCGCCCTCACCTACCCTTCTGTTTTCGAGGGATTTGGCATTCCCATCATCGAGGCATTCTCGGCAGAAATACCGGTTATCACCTCAAATACAACCGCGATGCCCGAAGTAGCCGGAGAGGCCGCTTTGCTGGTTGACCCAATGGACATCGACAGCATCGTAGAGGCGATGGAAAAAATCGCCTTCGACAAAGCGTTAGTGCAACAACTCATTCAAAAAGGAATTAAGCAGAGGACACACTTTTCGTGGGATATTACGGCACAAAATCTTTGGAACAGTTTTGAGAAAATGATGAAAATAAACACCATATCAGTTGATTAACACATTATATCGATGAACACACTCATACTAGGAGCAGGAGGAAGAGAGCATGCATTGGCATGGAAAATTGCACAGAGCAAACTGTCCGACAAGGTGTTTGTAGCGCCCGGTAACGCCGGAACACGAAGTATTGCCACCAACCTACCCATCGTGATAAACGATTTTAAGCAGATAAAAACCGCTGTTATTGAACACGATATTCACCTGGTGGTAGTTGGTCCGGAAGATCCGTTGGTGAATGGAATAAGAGACTTTTTTCTGCAAGACAAAATCCTGTGCCAGATTCCCATTGTAGGCCCTTCAAAAGCCGGAGCCTTGCTCGAAGGCAGTAAAGACTACGCCAAAGATTTTATGCTCAGGCATCAAATTCCAACAGCCGGATATATGACGGTTTCCGCCGAAAACCTGAAGGAAGGGCTTCGCTTTCTCGATTCGCTGACCCCTCCTTATGTGCTTAAAGCCGATGGCCTTGCTCAGGGAAAAGGGGTGATTATTCTAAACGATCTGGCAGAAGCCAAGAAGGAGCTAAACGCCATGATTACCGAATTGCGGTTTGGAGAAGCATCGAAAAAAGTTGTCATCGAAGAGTTTTTAACCGGAATTGAGTTATCGGTTTTTGTGCTTACTGATGGACAGGATTACGTTATTCTGCCCGAAGCCAAAGACTACAAGCGGATAGGTGAAGGCGACACCGGACTGAATACCGGAGGGATGGGTTCCGTTTCACCGGTTCCATTCGTGAACAAAGCCATGATGAAAACCATCGAAGACGCCATAATTGCCCCCACCATTGCCGGATTAAAAAAAGATAACATTGATTACAAAGGTTTTATTTTCTTTGGGCTGATTCAAGAAAACGGGAATCCAAAGGTGATTGAATACAATTGCAGGCTGGGCGACCCCGAAACGGAGTCTATTATTCCCCGCATACAATCCGACTTGCTTCCATTGTTGGTTAACACGGCCATCGGAAACCTGAAAAACAGCAAGATTACCCTCGACGATCGCTGTACAGCAACTGTTTTTCTGGTTTCGGGCGGTTACCCCGAAAAATACGAAAAAGGCAAGGTGATTACAGGGCTTGAGAACATGAACAATTGCATCGTCTTTCACGCCGGGACAGCCACCGACATCGAAAAGAACACCATAAAAACCAACGGAGGACGGGTATTGGCGGTTACTTCCTACGGTTACACGCTCGCAGAAGCGTTGCAAAATACTTATATGAATGCCGGGAACATTCATTTCGAAGGTCGGTATTTCAGAAATGACATCGGCAACGACCTGCAACCCCAGACAGGTAGTTAAAACTACAGCATATTAATTGAATGATGGAAAACTGAGGGAATCAGCAATGCTTAACCTTAACCACAAAAGATTATTTAACATGAAAAATGAAGCTACTTTTTCTGTGATTTTCGCTGTTGCTTTTATCATCTTTGCAATACTATATGTAAAACACGATAGAAATAAAAACAACACTTTGTTTTTAGAATTGAGCAAAGAATACCCAACATGCCAATTTGAGGATAGTCTATATGGTGAGGTTCAAAAGAAGTATTACCCTGAAGAATGGAGAGGTCAGGAATTCTCTCAATATGTCACTTTTACAAATGGGATGAAGAGGGATTTTTCCATAAAAAAGAACATCAACTCAGAAGACATATATTTTAACAGTGTGCTAAAGAAAGGCAGTTTGCTTATTAAAAAACCGAATTCTGACACATTGCAGGTGGTTACTTTTGGTCATAATCATTTTTTTATTTTACGAAAGGCTGAATAATGGATTACACAAGGTATTTGTTGCAAAGGTTAAATGACCTTTATAAAAAAATTGGCAGCTCAAACAGCGAAAAAAGGGCATTGATCACTTTTATTTTCATAGTTTCCGTAAACCTCTTTCTTATAATCTGGATTGTAAGCCCTGAAGGAAAGTATCTGTCTGATTTCACCCTTTTCTTCCCTCTGCTACAGACAGAATTGGTGTTTTTGTAGATGATCATTGGGGTTCTGGCCCAAAACCAAAAAAAAGAAAGCGTTATGAAGGTGTTTGAAATATATTCTTACATGTATTATAGGTTGGCTACTTGGTATTTTAAAAAAGAAGGGTAAAATATCCTTTAAAGACAAGTATTAATTAGAATACATTGTGGTTTTCAGCTAGTATAGTCTAAAATGGCTTAGCCTCATATTTTACAAATCCAAAAACCTCAATCGTGTCTTTTGGTTTATCAACTTTATAAACAACAAGATAGCCCTTGTATACAACTTCACGAATCTCACTGCTATCAAAAAAAATGGATTTCCTGTTCTGATATGGCCTATTGGCAATACCTTTTATTCGCAACATAATTTCTTCCTTGAATTTTCGTGCAGCGGAAGGTTTGTCTTTGGCAATATAGTTAACTTGTGAATTTAGTTTGTTGCTAAAATTCTTTGTTACTTTAATCTTCATGCTGTCTTAATGTGGCTTCCAGTGCAGCATCCAGTTTATCAATATCAATAAATTCGGCATTACCAGTTTCAATTTGCTTTAATTCATCTTGCAAATAATTTTGAACAGAAATATACTGCTCATCCTCATTTATAATGAGAAGTTCCTCTTTCTTGAATTTATTTAGAAACCACATTAAGTGCTTATAAGCCTCCTTGTTTACCTGAAGTCTAATGGTTTGCATAACTAATTGTTTTTTACAAAAGTAAATAAAATTCGATGTATTTTGTTTATTTCAACAAATAATCAGATATCCTGTAAAATGCGGAAGTAGAATTATCCCTCAAAAACGGGTTGACCTTTCGAGTAGCCTATGGAGGAGAGAAATCCATAAAGAAATAGGAATCTTTTTTGCATCCCTAAAAATATTTTCCTGCTTTTACCCCTTCTAATCCATTGAGAATATGCTTATAAACCAACTTTTAGTGGTTTTGCTGGTTTTTACTTCGGTACTATTGCCGGCACAAATAACATGGTTTTGCCTTGTCGATGTTTAGTCGATGCGCTTCTTGGGTCAAGACACGATTTTTGTCAATGATCTCCCCAATTATTTTATCACATTCACCTTGAACGTGTTACTCAATTGCCCGGAGGTGTATTGAATAATGTACATCCCCACCCGGCAATTGCTTATGTCGACTTGCAGCTGATTTTCGTTTATATGATTCAATTTGAAATCCACTTCATTGCCAAACAAATCGAAGACACGCACTCCGATATCCTCGGGAACGATGTCGCCAAATGAAATAGTGAAATAGCCGTTTCCGGGATTGGGTGATAGCAGGGGCATCACGTTGATGTAGTTTTGGCGTTCCAGGGTGTCGGAGTCAGTGTTTGAATAAACAATCAACCTCACATCAAACAGTCCAGATTTTTCGTACCGAACTTCTCCGGGTTCTTTTTCTGTGCTGGTTTGTGGATATCCTCCTTCAAATTCCCACTCATATCGGGTAATATTTCCAAATGAAGAGTTGGAGAAACCTACTGTTTCACCCACCACGACTTCGGTATCGAGGGCGGTAAACCAAGCTGTCAGGTTGGTGGTGTCGAGGTCGCTGCCTTGAAGTGAGACAACCCCTGAGTTCAACGGATCAAGCCAGCAGGATAATATCCTCGTGCTGTCGGTGCTGCCATTTGGTTGCCACGACACATTGAATTTTCCGTAAAAGTCGGGCGATGTTAAGAAATCGCAGGATGAGCCGCCTCCTGTTAAGCTACCCACAACAAGTCCCTCGTCATTGAAAATCGGGCTGCCAGAAGAGCCACCTTCTGTGACCCCGTGCCCATTTTCTGTTTCCGACCAGTAAACACGCCAGTATAATCCGTCAGGGTCATCGATGTTGGAAGTGTATTGCGATGAAGCCAATGGCTGGGTATAAGTGGATATCATTTTCAAATCGCCCTGCGGGTGATGGATGCTGACACCGCTGGGTGAAGCGTATGCACTCCGACTCCACCCGTTGAAGTAGGGGTTGAAATTATCAGGTGGGTTATCGTCGAGCAGAAGTAGTTTGAAATCGGATGCAGTAGAAATATTTGAAACGCTTCGTGCTAACAGTTTTGATCCGTTTAAGACATTGTAGGAAGGTTCAACAGGTGGCTTTTCGCAACCTTCTGCCTCGTAGTTAAAGTAAAAAAGCCACTGGGCATAATCGGCTGAAGTGGCCGTTTGCCCACAGTGGTTGGCCGTTAAAAAATAGGGCTTTCCGTCGAGCTTGGTATTGTTCACGAGCGTGCCACTGCACAAGTATGTGTAGCTGCCTTGTTTTAGTATTATTCTGGCGACACCTCGCTTTTGTTTTTGCCAGTTGTTCCCTTCACTGCAGTTGATATGGACTTCACAATCACCCGCATCACCGAACCCTTTGTTAATCTTGTCACCAATTAGCACTCCGATTTCAGAGAGGTGAAATGGCAATTCACGTGAATCGTTTGAAGTGATGTACTCTACCATTACTGCGTTTCCGGTTACTGTGTCGGATGCCAGATAAAGGCCGTTGTTTGCCTCGGTGTAAGTTTTATTACCAGCTTTTTTGGTGGGATTGTAAACAAAAAGTCTTTCAGTTGGACTTAATCTGACATCAGAAAAATAAACATGCATGCCAGCCGCAGCTTCTGTCTTAAACAGCGCGCGCCATACATGAATAGTGTTGAATGCTGTGTCCCATTGTCCGACAGCCTCTAATTCCGGGTATTTGATGTCTCTGGTGTATCCGACTAAAAGGGGTGCGACTTCCTGGTCCACAACTTGCGGGAGGGGTTGCTGTTCGATAGGATAGAAAAGTTTTACCTCAGGAAGATTCCGGGTTTTTCCGATTGGCTCAGTGCTGTTGTTGGTTTGAGCCATTATCGTTCTCATTAAGAGGACACAAAAGACCAACAAAGACGAAATTCTAATTTTTTGCATTCAGCTTCACTTTTGGATTAAAACAGCTTTGCTGCGTTTACAAAAGTAGATAATTATTAATTGTAAAATACCTTAAACTACTTCACTGCGGTTTTTGTTGGCCTTGGTTGTGTTTTTTTCCTTGACAAGGCATGTTTAATTACCGTACTTTTGACAAAATTTTCTATATGATTGTTGTTACAGGAGCTGCGGGATTTATTGGGAGCGCATTGGTGACTTTTTTAAATAATCAAGGTTACGAGAATCTGATTTTGGTTGATGATTTTTCGAAAGAAGATAAATGGCCCAACCTGACCAAGCGTCGGTTTATAAAAAAAATTGAGCGAAAGGAATTCTTTGGTTGGTTCGACAGCTATTTTTTTAATGTCGATTTCGTGTTTCACCTGGGTGCTCGTACCGATACTACTGAGTTCGACCGAAAGATTTTCGATGAACTAAATCTGAAATACTCTAAGGAAATATTCAGCCGGTGTGCGAAATACGGAATTGGTTTGATATATGCTTCATCTGCTGCAACCTATGGAGGAGGGGAGCATGGTTTTGACGATGATCATAAGGTGATTAGCAAGTTGCAACCGCTAAACCCATACGGCGACTCAAAGAATGATTTTGACAAATGGGTATTAAAACAGAAAACAGTTCCACCCTGTTGGTTTGGCTTGAAGTTTTTTAATGTTTACGGGCCAAACGAATACCATAAATCCAGGATGGCTTCAGTGGTTTTTCATGCGTATTATCAGATTTTGAAAACCGGAAAGATGAAGCTTTTCCGGTCGCATCATCCTGATTTTAAGGACGGCGAACAGCTTCGTGATTTCATCTACGTGAAGGATGTGGCTAAGGTGATCATGTTCCTGTTCAAAAACCGCCCCAAATCAGGATTGTATAATTTGGGTACGGGTAAAGCGCGTACGTTTCTCGACTTGGTAAAGGCGACTTTTAACGCCATGGAAATTGAACCCAACATTGAGTTTGTTGATACGCCCAAAGACATCCGCGACAAGTATCAGTATTTTACTGAGGCTAACATGCAGAAACTCATCGCTACAGGGTATCCGGATGAATTTACTTCTCTGGAGGACGGTGTGGAAGATTACGTGAGGAAATACCTGAAAAAGAAAGCTATTTATTAAACAGCCCGTTGTGTTATTTGTCTCCTGCTGAGATAACTGCACTCCCTAGGCAGGTTTTTTCTTCCTCATCGTATATAACGGCAAATTGTCCGGGAGCAATACCGGATATTCCGGAATCGGATTCTATCTGTGCTGATTGCAGTTGGTCATGAGTAATTACCCCGGAATTGAATTCAGGTTGGTGTCTTATTTTAAATTTGATCAGTTGGCCTGACGCCAAAGTTGAATTCGGATTAATCAGATGTAAGTTTTCCAGATGTATGGTTTTCCCGTATTGCGCTATCGGATCGTAGCCATTTGACACCAGAATTTTATTTTCGCTAATGTTTTTGCCCACTACAAACCACGGGCCACCACTTAATCCCAGCCCACGCCGCTGACCAATGGTGTGAAACCAAAAACCTTTGTGTTCACCAAGCACCTTTCCCGTTTCTAATTCGATTATTTCGCCTGGTTTTTCGCCCAGATGTTGTTTAATAAAGTCGCTGTAATTTATCTTTCCTAAAAAACAAATCCCCTGACTATCTGGTCTGCCGGCACTGGGAAGCTTCATTTCGTGTGCCAGTTTTCGCACTTCCGCTTTCAACAAATTACCAATCGGGAACATGGCTTTTTTTAGCTGAGGGTAGGTGATCTGTCCCAGAAAGTAGGTTTGGTCTTTTACCCGATCGGCGGCTGTAGCTAAAAAAACGCCCTGGTCATTTTTGTAGGTGTTGGCATAATGTCCGGTAGTGATAAGGTCGAAATCCTTCCCGTATTTTTGATCAAATGCCCCAAACTTGATCAGTAAATTGCACATGATATCTGGGTTTGGAGTAAGTCCCATTTTTACATTATCGATGGTGTATTTTACTACAGTTGACCAATATTCGTCTTGTAAATCAACCACATCAAATTTGCAGGCATACTTTTTTGCGATCCAGTTAGTAATCTCAATATCCTCTTCCGACGGACAATCCATGAAAGCCTCTTCGTTTTCCATTCCTATTTTTATGTAAAAAATATGCGGCTCGTAACCTTGCTTTTTCAGCAATGGAATAGTAACCGAACTGTCGACACCGCCTGAAACCAGAGAAGCAATTTTCATAAAGGCAATTTTGCGGCAAAGATCGGAAAAAATGGAGGCCTGCGGAAAATATAACGCGTCTAAATTGTGTCATCCATGCCCGTTGAATAGATTGATTGTTTACTTTTGATGCTTAAAACAGATACTGATTTTTAAACACAAATGCTATGTACGGAGATTTTAAAGCCTATTTAACCAAAGAGCTAAGCGATATCAAAGAAGCCGGATTATTCAAAAATGAGCGAATCATTGTTAGTCCGCAGGGAGCTGAAATTCAGTTGAACACGGGTCAGAAAGTATTAAACTTTTGCGCCAACAATTATTTGGGGCTATCCAATCACCCTTCGCTGGTTGATGCTGCCAAAGCCGGCCTCGACAGTCACGGATATGGGATGTCATCGGTGCGGTTTATCTGCGGCACAACCGATATTCACAAGGAGCTTGAGCAAAATGTGGCGCAATTTTTTGGAACCGAAGACACCATTTTGTATGCTGCCGCCTTTGATGCCAACGGGGGAGTTTTTGAGCCGCTTTTGGGGGAAGAGGATGCCATCATTTCCGATAGTCTAAATCATGCTTCCATTATCGATGGGGTACGTTTGTGTAAAGCCAAAAGATACCGTTATCCCAATGCCGACATGGTGGCTTTGGAAGAAGAATTAAAGAAGGCACAGGAACAGCGTTTTCGCTTAATTGTTACCGATGGTGTTTTTTCGATGGACGGAAACGTGGCTCCGGTGGACAAGATTGTCGCTTTGGCAGAGAAATACAATGCCATGGTTATGGTCGACGAAAGTCACTCGGCTGGCGTGGTTGGCAAAACAGGGAGAGGCGTTAGTGAGCATTTCAATCTGTATGGCAAAATTGATATCATTACCGGCACACTCGGAAAAGCTTTTGGAGGAGCCATTGGCGGGTTTACCACCGGGCGCAAGGAAATCATCGACATGTTGCGCCAGCGATCTAGACCCTATTTGTTTTCAAACTCATTGCCTCCCATGGTGGTTAGTGCCGGGATTAAAATGCTTGAGATGATGACGGACACGAATGAGCTACAAGACAGGCTACATGAAAACACAGCCTATTTTATGGAAAAAATGCTCGCCGCCGGTTTCGACATTAAACCCACACAATCGGCTATTTGTGCTGTAATGCTCTACGATGCAAAACTGTCGCAAGAGGTAGCGACCAAATTGTTGGATGAAGGAATATATGTTATCGGCTTCTATTTCCCGGTAGTTCCGAAGGGCGAGGCCCGTATTCGCGTGCAACTTTCAGCCGCACACCGACGTAAAGACCTGGACAAAGCCATTGCTGCCTTCACCAAAGTGGGCAAAGCTTTGAACGTGATAAAATAGCACAACTCCTTTTGGAGCATTCATCCTTTTAAACACCTTATTAAATGGTTTTTGGAATAGGCACGGATATTATTGAAGTAGCCAGAATGGAACGGTCACTAACCGATAACGAGGCACTCATGCGTCGGATTTTTACCGAACGCGAGCAATCGTATTGTAACAAGAGCGGGGTAACGCGTTTTCAGTGCTATGCCGCTAGGTTTGCTGCCAAGGAAGCTTTCTTTAAAGCTTTGGGTACGGGTTATCGTTATGGAATGGCTTTCCATGAAATTGAAGTGCTGAACGATGATCTGGGAAAGCCAACTGTCGTATTGCATGGAAAAGTTAAGGAGTTTATAGCTGAGCAGAAAGTAAAACATATTCATTTGAGCATTTCCCATGTAAAGGAAATGGCCAATGCCATGGTTGTAATGGAGAAGTAATGTGCTTAATTTCTGGTCTTATCTTCCAGGAAGAACTTTGCAGTTTGCATAACGCATTGTTTTACAGGAGTGAACTCGAATCTCAGGGCGGTTTTAATCTTTTTGTTTGTATACGTGTAGTTTTGTTGGGCGGTTTGTGCTGTTTCCCTTGTTATTGTCGATTTTTTTCCGGTAAAAAGACCCTTTAACGCCAGTAGTCTCCAGCTGATTGCGCTTAAAAACGGTCCGGCTTTTATTTTAGGGCTTGCAACTTCCATTCCCTCAGCCATCCAGAGGAAGAGCTGTTCGTAGCTTACATTCTCTGATGACACGATGAATCTTTCGCCATTGATTTCGCTGTTCATGAGTAAGATCATTATTCTTACCACATCGTTAACGCAAACAAATCCATTTGATCCCGCAGTGTAAAATTTAAGCCCTTTCCATAAGGTTGAAAACAGTTGTGCGCTGCCTTGTGACCAGTTGCCCGGGCCGATGATAATGGAAGGATTGATGATGACGGCAGAGAGCCCTTCGGCCATGCCGCGCCAGACTTCTTGCTCGGCATCATATTTGCTTTTGCTGTAAACGGATGTTTTCTTGTTGTTCCAGAAATGGGTTTCACTTACCTCTTCATCTTGTTCCGCTCGTCCTAATGTGCCGATACTGCTTACGTAAACAAGTTTTGTGATCTTTTTATCCAGGGCAATGTTTACCAGGTTTGCGGTACCTGTATGATTAGTTTGGGCAATAATTGATTTGTCTGTACCTTGAAAAGAGACAATTGCGGCGGCATGGTATACGTAGCCAATGCCATCGAAAGCATCCTCTAACGAGCTAATATCCAGCAGGTCGCCATCAAACCAGGTGACTAAATCCCATTGTTTGGGGTTGATAGAGCCATCCCACGCAAAGACTTTTTTTGCCAACTCAAGAGAAGAATTTTTTCGTTTCAAAGCCCTTACCTGATGACCCTTGGAGGTGAGGTGAAACAGCAAATGAGCTCCTACCAGACCAGTGCCACCGGTAACCAAAATGCCGGTTTTTGTTGTCATGGATTAGAAGAGTAAGTTGTGGTCATTTTTATGTTTTTGCAATGAAACAATCACCGGATCGTTTTTATGAATCCCCAACAAAGAGGCAGCTTTTCCCTGATTGATAGCAATTTCGAGCAAGCTGTTGGAGGCAAAAACGGCGACTATTTCGCCTGGGCGCACATCGGTGTAGGCTTCATTTACCTCAGTGATTTTATATCGCTGCGAACGGAATGAAATCTCGAAAGGTTTCCCTTTGGTAAAATTTTCGAATGTGTTTTGATCGATATTTGTAATTAGATTTTGGTAGCCATCGATATGGATAACCATGGCCTTAATGTGGCCAGGATCGATAATAGGCTTGAACAGCATTTTTTTGTTTAGAGTCAACTTTTCGCTTCCAAGTTTTTTCGGATCTTCTCCCATGGCAATTCGTGCGGCGGCCATAGCAAATCTGTCGCGGCTTGAAAAGGTGAAGCCTGACGATTCGTGCGGGATATCGAGTTCGATCATCCAGTCGGGGTCTCCATCAAAGATCATTGAGAAAACGCCGTTATCCGTCCCTACAAAAAACTGCCCGGCGTAATAGGCAATGGTGTGAGGCTCGTTAATTGACTCCTCCGTGTTCACGCCGATGATGTGGATAGAATTTTTTGGAAATCCCGGATAGGCATGTTTTATCATGAAGGCGGCCATCCCTGAATCGAATTTATTGATTTCATGCGTTATATCAACAATTTTGGCTTCAGGATGGTGTTTCAAAATCATACCTTTCACGGCCGCTACGTAATAGTCTGCCGTTCCCCAATCACTTGTCAATGTTATCACACCCATCAGTTAGTAGTTTGAAAATTAGTCCTTCGAGAAGGAATTGCCAAAGCATCAAAATTATAAAAATTTGAACCGTGAGCAGGAACTTTTTTTAATATTTTTGACCTGTCGGATAATTAAGGCCGAAACATTAATAATACTGAATGAGTGAACATATCATACAAATAGAAGTGGCCAGTCCTCTCGAAATTTTTGGCCCTGCCGATGCGCATCTTACGCAAATGCAACACCTTTTTCCGAAGCTAAAGTTTGTGGCGCGTGGTGAGTTTCTGAAGCTTTACGGCGATCTTGATCAAATAACTGAATTTGAAAGACGTTTCGACTTACTTCAGGTTCATTATGAGAAATTTGGCAAAATAAATCAGGACGCTGTTACACAGATTATGGGAGAAGATGAGACCAACGGCAAAAGTTTGCACGATGCAGATGGCGATGTGCTTGTGTTTGGACGGCATGGTAAACCCATTAAGGCCTTAACCAAAAACCAGAAAAGAATGGTAAGCAGCGCCGCTGAGAATGATTTGGTGTTTGCCATTGGGCCTGCCGGTACGGGCAAGACCTATACGGCAGTTGCTCTGGCCGTTAAAGCATTAAAGAACAAAGAAATAAAGAAAATAATCCTCACCCGGCCTGCCATCGAAGCAGGAGAAAGTCTGGGATTTTTGCCAGGCGACATGAAAGAAAAGCTTGATCCTTATCTTCAACCGCTCTATGATGCATTGCGCGACATGCTTCCAACCCAGAAATTTCTGTCGTATCTTGAAGATGAAACCATTGAAATTGCGCCACTTGCCTTTATGCGTGGACGCACCCTGAGTAATGTGTATGCCATCCTCGATGAAGCTCAGAATGCTTCTGAAAGTCAGCTTAAAATGTTCCTTACCCGCATGGGAAAAGCCTCGAAGTTTATCGTAACTGGTGATGTGACTCAAATTGACTTGCCGCGAAAAAAGCAGTCAGGACTGTTTCAGGCACAAAAGATACTGACTGGGATCAGAGGAATTGATTTTATTTACCTTGATGGCAGCGATGTAGTTCGTCATAAACTGGTGACGAAAATTATTGAAGCTTATTCGAAAACAGAAGAATAATTAAACCCTATCTATATGAAAAAAGAAGCCTTAGTTCACACTGAATTTGTTTTTCCGAAGCAGAAAAGCGTTTACCACGGAAAAGTGAGAGATGTTTACAATCTCGATGACAAACAACTGGTTATGATTGCCACCGATCGAATTTCCGCCTTTGATGTGGTATTGCCACGTGGAATTCCTTACAAAGGGCAGGTGCTTAACCAAATAGCCTGCAAGTTTCTGGATGCTACCCGCGATATCGTCCCGAACTGGAAAGAAGCAAGCCCTGACCCAATGGTTACAGTAGGTCAGTATTGCGATGCTTTTCCAGTTGAGATGATTGTTCGTGGCTACTTAACGGGTAGTTCGTGGCGGACCTATAAGAAAGGTATTCGTGAAATTTGTGGTGTGCCTGTGCCCGATGGATTAAAGGAACACCAGCGTTTTCCACAGCCAATCCTAACCCCGACTACCAAGGCTACCGAAGGGCATGACGAGGATATTTCGCGGGAAGAGATTATCCGACAGGGATTGGTTTCAGAAAAAGATTATAAACATCTGGAAGAAATTTCGCTTGCTCTTTTTGAACGCGGCACCCGCATGGCTGCCGAAAAAGGCTTAATCCTGGTAGATACCAAGTATGAATTTGGAAAGCACAATGGGCAAATATATTTGATAGATGAAATACACACGCCTGATTCATCCAGGTATTTTTATGCGGATGAATATGAAGCCCGCTTTGAAAAAGGAGAGCCTCAAAAGCAACTATCAAAAGAATTTGTCCGTGAATGGCTGATGGAAAACGGATTTCAGGGCTTGAGCGGGCAGCAGGTGCCGGTAATGACAGATGAGTTTGTCGACAGTGTATCGAACCGATATATTGAATTGTATGAGAAAGTTACCGGCGAGTCTTTTGAGAAATCGGATAGCAGCGATGTGCTGACCCGTATTGAAAGGAATGTGAACGTATACTTGAGCGGACAAAGATAGTGACGTAGTCAGATTAACTCAATGTATTGAGTTGATGAGCTGGATGAGATCGAGTACCCTTGTGCCTTTGGTATTTCTGTTTTCTTCCAGCAGACATTGATGCAGTTCGCTGAAAAAAATCCGCGCCATTGTTTTTCTGGTGCAAGGCAGGTAATGAGATTCAGCTGCTTTAATTCCCTGATGGTTCAGGTAGTTTGTGATTTCTCTTTTTGTAAACACAGCTCCTGAATTAGAAGGGTTTATGTAGAAGAGGATATTGTTTTGGACGACCTCCAATGGCTTTTCAGGTGCATTTGTCAAGGGTTTGTCGAGAAAGGCCAAAATAAATTGATTGGGCAGGTTTATTCCGTATAACGGAATTTTAAGTTTCTGAGCGAAGGTGAGGTAGATGAATCCGATGGCTAAGGCGTTTCCTTTTTTTGTGTTTCTGATATAATCCGGAAAAAACCCAAGTAATTGATTTTGATTGGGTAAAAAACTGTTAATTTCGTGCACCTGATAAATAATGTGATTTAATACATTGATTTTTTCGAGTGGAGTTAAGTCATCGTTAATCTCGAGCCAACAATCTCTTTGTATGGTATCAAGCCATTTTTGGTGCAAGAGGTGATCGTAGTTTTCGTTAACATATTCCGCCGCAATATGCAGTAAATTGGTCGAAGGTGTATCGTGTGTTTCAAGCCAATTTATAATCAGGGAGGTCAGGTTATTAAATCTGATTTCTTCAATCGTGCTTTCCAGCCTCTGCGATTGATCTGTCACAAAAGTGTTAAGCCATGCGTCTTGAAGAATAGGGATGGCTTCCGTTCCAAATGAAATAATTTTCGATTGTATTTCCGTGAAAATCTCATCGCTTGGCTCATCCATCAGGCTTACCAAGGCCTTAAGTTGATTCAAATTTTCAGTTTCTTTCATAGCTTTTAGGAAAACAAATCCTGAATGTAAAAGTAGCAACAGAAGTGTTTGCCGGTTGCTGGTTCTTAGGTGAGTTAGTCACAAACAATTGTTAACAAATGCGAGCCGGCTAAACAAAAAAAATCCCGAAACTTGAAGCTTCGGGATGTGTTTGTTATGCGGGTGGTGTTTTACAGTCTTGCGGCCACTTCGTTCCAGTTAATTACATTAAAGAATGCACTGATATAATCAGGTCTTCTGTTTTGGTAATGCAGGTAATAAGCATGTTCCCAGACATCCAATCCTAAAATCGGTGTTCCTTTTACTTCTGCCAAATCCATCAGTGGGTTGTCTTGATTGGGTGTAGAAGTAACTACCAGGCCAGAATCATTTTTTACGAGCCATGCCCATCCCGATCCAAAGCGGGTGCTGGCGGCTTTTATGAATTCGGCTTTAAAACTGTCGAACGAACCAAAGTATTTTTCTATTTCACTAAGCAATGCGCCTGAAGGCATGCCGCCTCCGTTTGGTGAAAGCATTTTCCAAAACAGACTGTGGTTGTAGTGTCCGCCACCGTTGTTACGCACGGCCACTGGAGCGCTTGAAATGTTGGCCATGATTTCTTCAATGCTTTTGCTTTCAAGTTCCGTTCCCTGAATGGCGTTGTTCAGGTTGGTAATATAACCCTGGTGGTGTTTGGTATGATGGATTTCCATCGTTCTGGCATCAATATGCGGCTCTAACGCGTTGTAGGCGTAATCGAGTGCTGGAAGTGTGAATGACATATTTTCAAGTTTTTAATTAACAAATATTTATTTCGGCAAAAGTAAATATAATTTAGAATAATTACATATAGAATCTCTAAATAATTGTTAAATAATATGTTGGTAGATTATTGTTGTTTCACGGCCGGGAACAAAAACGCCAGATTCGTCGTTAAGATGATTAGTTTGTCAAAAAAAGAAACGAGAGCTAAAACAGCCTAAAGGCAACTAAAAAATTGATAATCGGGTAAAATTTGTAGTATTTAGAGCCGCTTTTAATGTTGTTTGTCCATTTCGTAAGTTTGGTGTTTGAGATCGTTGGGGTTACGACATAATCAACCGAAGTAGTCCCCTGATAGGCTAGGCCAATATCGAAACCGAAACTAACAATTTTATTTCGTGAAATGGTGCGCCCGATTCCTACCGAAAGATACGGACAATAATGATTGGGTTCGAGATGATAGGCTACTAATCCGTTGTCTTCGGGAGTAGGGGTGGTAGGTACAACATCGAAGTTGATTGTTGAAAAATTGTAAATCAAACCTCCCGAAAGGTACATAAAGCGAACAAACTGCCAGTCGACACCCAAGGTAACAGCCCCGAGTTTAGCCTTACTGTTTATGGTTGTTGCATCACCCGAAACGATACTTTGGTTGTATTTGTAAGGAAAATAGGCCACTCCGGCGCGTACATTGAGTTTTTTTGTCAGGGTTGCCACAACGTCTGCTCCAGGGCCGAAACTTGTGAGTTTTATGCCAACAGCTATGCCCTTTTTGTGCACTTCCCCATCATAAAAAGAATTTTGGCCTACAGAAAAAAGAGGAAAAAGCCCGATAAATAATATTGCTAATACAGTTTGTAGAGTTTTCATGGCAGTTATATTAAGCTTTACTGCAATAATAGCAATATTTATTGTGCTTAAGATAGTACCCGAACTAAAAAATAATTCTTTTTCCCTTTTTGTACCAGAACATATTGGTTGTTAAGCAGATCGTTTTCTGACAGTTGATAGGATTCGTTTATTTTTTCCTTGTTTATGGAGACTCCATTTTCTTTCAGCATGCGACGGGCTTCTCCATTTGAGCTAAAGATCCCGGTTTTGCTACCAAGAAAGTCCAGAATGCCGATGCCAGAAAGAAACTCCTCGCGGGTAATTTCCGATTGCGGCACGCCACTAAAAATGTCCAACAAGGTTTTTTCGTTCAGCTTTTTTAGCATTTCCGTAGTTCCTTTGCCGAATAAAAGATCGGTTGCTGCGAGTGCAGTCAGGTAATCTTCTTCTGAGTGCACGCGTGTTGTAATATCCTGAGCAAGTGTTTTTTGAAGCAAGCGTAAATGCGGAGATTCTTTGTGTTCAGCCACCAACGTCTGGATTTCATCCAGGCTAAGGAGTGTAAATATCTTGATGTATTTTTCAGCATCTTCGTCCGACACATTTAGCCAGAACTGATAAAAAGCGTAAGGAGATGTTTTTTCAGGGTCGAGCCATACATTTCCACTTTCAGTTTTTCCGAATTTCGAACCATCGGCTTTGGTTATCAGCGGGCAGGTCAGGGCGAAGGCTTCCTTGTCGTTGCCCAGTTTTCTGCGGATGAGTTCAGTTCCGGTAGTAATATTTCCCCACTGATCTGATCCTCCCATCTGTAGATGGCAATCCTGATGTTGAAAAAGATGCAGGAAGTCGTAGCCTTGCACTAATTGGTAGCTGAATTCGGTAAACGACATGCCGGTTTTGCTTTCAGCGGCAATCCTTTTCTTTACCGAATCTTTTGCCATCATATAATTGACGGTGATATGTTTACCAATATCGCGAATGAAATCCAGGAAACTGAAGTTTTTCATCCAGTCGTAATTGTTCACCAGAAGCGCAGCATTCGGTTTTGTTTCGTCGAAGTCGAGGAATTTGGCCAATTGTTTTTTTAAGCCATTTTCGTTTTGGCGCAGGGTTTCTTCGGTAAGGAGGTTTCTTTCCTGTGATTTTCCGGAGGGGTCACCAATCATTCCTGTAGCTCCACCAACCAAAGCAATGGGTTTATGTCCACACATTTGGAGGTGTTTGAGCATCATTACACCCACGAGGTGTCCGATATGCAGACTGTCGGCGGTTGGGTCAATGCCCACGTATCCTGCGGTAAAATGGCTGTTCATATAAGCTTCGGTCTCCGGAGTCATGTCGTGTATCATGCCTCGCCAACGCAGTTCTTCTACAAAATTCTTCAACATAAACTAAAAATTTTCGGCAAAGATAGCGAATTGAAAAAGGTTGTGTAATTCCCGGGGAATAAAATCAATTATTATCCGTTTTGGAAATCAACGATTCACTACTTTTGTCCTCATGCAAAAAAAATTCTTTAGGAATCTGCTGTTGCTTCTGGTTTTAAATTTGATGGTAAAACCACTTTGGATTTTTGGTATCGACCGCCAGGTGCAAAACCTTGTAGGTCCTGAAGAATACGGGTTTTATTTTACCATCTTTAATTTCTCTTTTCTGTTTTACATTTTTCTTGATTTAGGGATAACCAATTTCAATAACAGAAATATTGCTCAGAACAACCAGTTGTTAAGCAAGCATTTAACTGGCATTGGAACAGTGAAAATGTTACTTGGCCTGCTCTATGGCCTTATTATTTTTTTAGTAGCCTGGCTCAACGGTTACGAAGGAAGGGCTTTTTACCTGTTGGCGTGGGTAGGGTTCAACCAGTTTCTTCTGTCATTTATCCTGTATCTGCGATCGAATCTCAACGGGTTGTTGCTTTTTAAAACCGATAGTTTTATTTCGGTGCTCGATAGGTTGCTTATGATATTCCTGCTGGGCTATTTGCTTTGGACAGGATGGTACGATGCCACGTTTACCATCGAATGGTTTGTTTACGGACAAACTATTGCCTACGCCGTCACCATGTTGATAGCGCTTATTGCTGTTTTACGAAAGGCTGGAAAACTTAAGTTTAACTGGAATCTGCCTTTTTTTATACTCATCGTCAAGAAAAGTCTGCCTTTTGCTTCTTTGGTGCTTTTGATGAGTTTTTATAACCGGGTCGATCCAGTAATCATTCAGCGGTTATTGCCCGGAGCACTTGGATACGAGCAAGCTGGTGTTTATTCGCAAGCTTACAGGTTATTGGATGCAGGTCAGAATTTCGCCTATCTTTTTGCCGTTTTGTTGTTGCCCCTTTTTTCCAAAATGATTGTGTCGGGCGAGCGGGTCGATCAACTGGTAAAGCTTTCGTTTTCAATACTGATCAGTGGGGTGCTTATACTGGCTGTGTCCACTTCGGCCTATAGCCAGCAAATAATGGATTTTCTTTATTATCAGATGAGTGGCGAGGATGTACAACAGTATGATCTGCGCATTGACCAATCGGCAACGATCCTGAGTATGTTGATGTTCAGTTTTATAGCCATTTCGTCGAACTATATCTTCGGCACATTGTTAACTGCCAACAACAGCATGAAGTGGTTGAATCTGATTGCGTTGGGTGGTGTTTTAATTAACCTGATTCTGAACTTCACGCTCATTCCGGTATTTATGGCTGTAGGTTCTGCATATGCCGGATTAGCAGCTCAAGTGTTTACTGCTATTGCCCAGTTTGTTCTGGCTTATCGAATTTTTAATTTTAGAGTAAACTTTAGACTAACGATCCGGTTTATTGTATTGATATTGTTTTTGTTCGGATTGTCGTACTTTGTTACTACAAGTGAAGCGTTAAAGTGGGAATCAGGGTTTATTATTCTCTTCTCAGGTGGACTTCTTGCGGCATTTCTACTGCGGTTGTTAAATCCTTTTGAATGGATTAAATTATTGAAAAACAATTAATAAAATCATTTTTCGACAGAACTTTTTAATTCACGTAGGTCATTGAACAAAAATTCCTATTTTTGACAGCTTTAACAAATAATATTAATGAAATCAGAAGGCGATTTTAGCAGACCTTTTTTCTCAGGTGTTATTCTTCAGGTGTTGTTTCACTACAGGAAGCATTTGCTGATTATAGGAGTCATTACCATTATTTTATCCGTAATATTTTCCTCACCCGCTTTTATTACCCCACTTTATAAGTCGACGGTTATTTTGTATCCAACCGCCAGCAACAGTATTTCGAAGGTGTTATTAAGTTCGAATTTTAATAACACCAAAGACATACTTGAATTTGGTGAGGATGAGCAAACCGAGCAAATGCTTCAGGTTCTTAACTCGAATAAAATACGTGACCGGATTATTGACAAGTATAATTTGATGGATCACTATAATATAGGTGTCAATTCCAAATTCAGGTTAACTGACTTATACAACGAGTACGAAGATAATTTTAAGTTCCGCCGTACTGAATTCATGGCCGTTAAGATAACTGTGATGGACAAAGATGCCGCATTGGCCGCAGAAATGGCTAATGATGTTGCTGATTTAGTTGACTCAACCATTAACCAGATGCAGAAGCAAATTGCCATCAAGGCATTTGAAATTGTAAAAGGTGAATACGAAAAACTGCTCGGAGAGATCAAAGTTAAAGAAGACAGCCTCACTGTGTTACGTCAATTTGGGGTTCATGATTACGAAAGTCAATCGGAAATGTTTAACCGGCAATTGGCTGTTGAAATGGCTAAAGGGCAGACAGAGAGTGTGGCCCGGCTCGAGAAAAAGCTGGATATTTTGGCCAAATACGGTGGACCTTATGTATCACTCAGGGATGCCCTTGAGCATGATAAGAAGCAACTTAGTGAATTGAAAGCCAAGTACGAAGAAGCCAAAGTAGATGCAACCCAGAGTCTCCCGCATAAATTTGTTGTTAATACAGCCTATAAAGCCGAACGTAAGTCATATCCGATACGTTGGCTGATTGTCGTCGTAGCCACGTTTTCAATGCTTTTACTGACGGCCAGTTTTTTTGCCTTGCTGGAGATTTTTTCGGGTAAGCTTGGTCAAGACATTAAAAAAAAAAGTTTAAAAGAAACCAAAGAGCGTATTCAGTAGAAAGCACTACGCCAACAGTAATTACAGAACCGAAAGTTGCGACAGAAACGATAATNGTTGAAAAAAAGAAAGCTAAAAAGAAAGTAGAATCATATACCGACAACGACTTATACTGGGACATTAATAAAATAGAAATGGACAAATTTTTTAATAGCGCACACCTGGTCAGTATTATAGCCAAATGGAAATTTCATTTGCTTTTGATCATAGGCATTTCCATCCTTTTGGCGGTTATTTTCACCGGACCAAAGTTTATCACACCGATGTATAAATCTTACGGTGTGGCCTATCCTGCCAATATCGAACCATATTCAGAAGAGAGCGAAACGGAACAGATGCTCCAAATATTGAACTCGAAGAGTATAGTTGACAGCATGATTGCAAAGTTTAATCTGGCAAAACATTATGACATAAATCCTGACTACAAGTATTTTAAAACAGTTCTGGTTGATACTTATTACGATAATGTGAGGATTAGTAAGACCCCATACGAATCGGTTCGAATCGAAGTGATGGATAAAAGCCCTGATACCGCAGCACTCATGGTTGAAGCTGTTTTAGGGTTTTATGATCAGAAAGTGGCCTCGTTGCATAAATCTAAATACCGCGAAGTGGTGCAGATGTACTTGTCTCAACTGGAGCGTAAAAGGGCAACCCTTGACTCACTTAAACAAATACTGTTTGTACTGGGAACAGAACAGGGAATCATTCAATATGAATACCAATCGCAGGAAATTATGCGGGGTTACCTAAAGACCATGGATGGCTCTGCTGCAAAAGTAAACAGCAAAGAAGTAGATCGGTTGATGAAAAACATGGAAAAGGCCAGCGGTCAGCTCATTGAAGTGGTTCAGATGATTCAGGATGAAGCACGTACCTATGTCGAAGTGAAACTTGACTATGAGTTGGCCTTGCGGTTTATCGAATCAAAGATGACTTACAGCAACATTGTTTCTTACCCCTATCCCTCCGATAAAAAAAGCTATCCGATCAGGTGGCTCGTTGTTTTGGTAGTATCGCTTGCTTCTTTCATCTTTACTTTGCTGATTATATTTTTAATCGAGAGTAAACGCAGAACAAACGCCGCTTAAGTACAATTATATTACAAAAAAAGTTGACGGAAAAGGCTAAAATATTGTGGGTGTACGCTTTGTCGGCACTTTTTCTGGTGGTGAATTTTTATTTGGTTCTCCAGAAAGATGTGTACTGGCTGTTTTTATTGCCGGTGGTGCTTATCGTACTTTATTACTACCTTACTTCTCTCGACAAGATTATTCTTCTGATCACTTTTCTGACTCCGCTGGCAGTGAACATTCAGGATATGGACATGGGGTTGGGCGTGTCACTACCCACAGAGCCTTTGATGTTTGGCGTATTGCTGCTTTTTATCGCCAATTTGTTATTCGAGAACCGATACGATAAACGCATTGCCACACATCCCATAAGTTATATTATTTATGCACAACTCTTGTGGATGCTTTTTACCATGTTTACCAGCGAAATGCCGATTGTCTCACTTAAGTATTTGGTTTCAAGACTTTGGTTTGTTGTGCCTTTCTACTTCATGGCAGCGATGTTATTCAAGGATTTAAAAAATATCAAGTGGTTTTTATGGCTGTATTTAAGTGCCTTAACCATTGTAGTGATCTACACCCTGACTTTACACTCGCAGCATGGCTTCGATGAAGAAGTTGGACACTGGATTATGTATCCATTTTACAACGACCACACAGCTTATGGAGCTGCTTTGGCCATGTTTATTCCTGTCAGTATCGGGTTTTTGTTTTATCCAAATCTGGCTGTAAAGTGGCGTGTGATAACAGCAGGAGTTGTTGTGGTGTTGTTGGTTGGTGTTGTGTTTTCCTATGGCCGGGCGGCATGGATAAGCCTGATTATTGCCTTAGGGGTACTCATTGTTGATTTCTTGCGCATTAAGTTTTATATTATTGTGATTACGCTGGCCGTATTGCTTGGCCTTTTCTTTTCTTTTCAGCAGCAAATAATCGACAAACTGGAGAAAAACAAACAAGATTCTTCAGCAAACTTTGTTGAACATGTTCAGTCGATTACCAATATTTCTTCGGATGCTTCTAACCTCGAAAGGATAAACCGATGGCAGGCGGCCTTACGTCTTTTTGACGAAAGACCTGTTTTGGGGTGGGGCCCCGGCACTTATCAATTTGTCTATTCACCGTTCCAGCGTGCAAAAGAAAAAACCATTATTTCTACTAACCTGGGCGATATGGGCAATGCCCATAGTGAATATCTTGGTCCTTTGGCCGAAATGGGAATTCCGGGCATGTTAATCGTAATCCTGTTGGTAACCATGATGATGATTACGGGATTAAGAGTTCATAAAAATGGTAATGCGGAGGTTAGGTTTTTAAGCATGATGGCCTTACTTGGACTAATCACCTATTTTTCTCACGGCGTATTGAATAACTTTCTTGATACGGATAAATTATCTGTTCCGGTATGGGGATTTATAGCTATTTTGGTGGCTTTAGACGTTTATCATTTAAAACCCGCTGAGGACGATTCAAAAAAAATGCCGGAAAAACAAAGTTAATCCGGCAAACTTTTCTGTTATAACTATCTCACTACCTTATTTTTTTCAATAGTTCGGGCAGTTGACGAATGCTGGCTTGTTCTTTCCAGTATTGGCGTACTTCGATGGCCGGAGCTCCCATGTACACTTTGCCACCCTGAATAGATTTGTCTACAGCTGAAGTGGCCAGTATTATGGCTTTGGCTCCAATAACAATGTCTTTGTTTATGGCTACCCGCGCCCAAAGAATGACATCATCTTCGATAACAGTCACTCCTGCGATAGCTGCAAAAGCGCCGATCAAGCAATTTTTTCCAATTACCGTGTCATGTCCTACCTGACAATGGTTGTCCATTTTACTCCCTTCACCAATGATGGTATCACCAGTAACGCCCTTGTCTATCGTACAAGATGCACCAATTTCAACCCTGTCTTGAAGAACCACGCGACCCCCTGATTGAAATTTTACATATCCCTGTGGTCGACGCTGGAAGTAGTAGCCATCACCACCAATAACGCTGTTAGGCTGAATAATCACGTCATCACCAATTACGCTATAGGCGCAGATGGTAACATTAGCATGAATCAGGCAGTTTTTTCCGATGGTTACATTTTTACCAACAAATGCACCGGGCTGAATGATAGTTCCTTCGCCGATAACCGCGGAAGGGTCGACCATAGCTGTGCTGGGTACAAATGGGCGAAAATGGAGAATCAATTGGTTAAAGGCATCAAAAGGTGCTGTATGATAAATAAGGCTTTTGTTTTGCGGAGCTTCAACTTCCTTGTTTATGATAACAACGGAGGCTGCTGACTTTAATACTTTCTCATAGTATTTGGGATGATCCACAAAGGTAACGTCGCCATTTCTCACCACATGAAGTTCGTTTAAACCGATTATTTCCTGATTGGGGTTACCGATGACCTGGCCACCGATAATTGCTGCAATTTCTGCAACAGTTTGGTTGTGAGGAAAGTTCATTTTTATTCTTTGACGCGTTCTGAATATTCTCCGGTACGGGTATCTACTTTAACTTTATCGCCAACATTGATAAACAAAGGCACTTTAATGGATGCCCCGGTTTCGATTTTTGCCTCTTTAAAAGTGTTGGTAGCCGTGTTTCCTTTGTCGCCGGGTTCGGTATAAATAATTTCGAGAACAACATAGGTAGGCATTTCGCAAATCATGGGCGTATCGTTTTCGGCATGATATGAAATGGTTACTTCCTGTCCTTCTTTAAGTAGTTCAGGTGCTGGAACCATGGCCTTGTCCAGAAAAGTTTGCTCAAAGGTTTCTGAGTTCATAAAGTGAAAGGTGTTGCCTTCACTGTATAAAAACTGATAGGTTCTCCTTTCAACGCGTTGAATATTAATTTTAACTCCTGAAGTAAAAGTGTTTGGGATAACTTTTCCTGAAATGATATTTTTGAGTTTAGTTCTTACGAAAGCCGGTCCTTTACCCGGTTTTACATGTTGAAATTCCACTATCGTCCATAACTCTCCGTTATATTCGATAATTAACCCGTTTCTGAAATCTGCGGTTGTTGCCATTTGAAAAATATTTACAATTGATAAAAGTCGATAATTAAACCCGGTCTTTCATGCTGGTATAACCTCGCATGATACCTCGTTGTGAATTGGCGATGAAGCTCAGGATTTCGTCCCTGTCGTCGGTAGCCGGAACATTGGCCTCGATGTAATTTATTGCCTGTGTGATGTTATAACCTTTCAGGAAAATGATACGGTAAATATCCTGAATGGCGTTGATGCGTTCGTTGGAATACCCCCGGCGGCGTAACCCGATGGAGTTAACCCCGGCGTAGGAAAGTGGCTCACGACCGGCTTTGGTAAAAGGAGGGATGTCTTTTCGTGCCATTCCACCACCCGAAATCATGGCGTGTTTTCCTACATGTACAAACTGATGCACTGCCGCCAACCCGCCAATAATGGCCCAATCGTCGATGGTGATATGTCCGGCCAGATTGCAGGCATTGGCCAGAATCACGTTGTTACCCAGCACACAGTCGTGGGCCACATGCACGTAAGCCATGAGCAGGCAATTGTTGCCAATTACAGTTTCCATGTTGGCTTTTGTGCCACGGTTGATGGTCACGAATTCGCGGATGGTCACGTTATCGCCGATTTTTACCGTAGTTTCTTCACCAGCGTATTTTAAATCCTGAGGGATAGCCGAGATAACCGCTCCGGGGAAAATCCGGCAGTTTTTTCCAATGCGGGCACCTTCCATGATGGTCACGTTCGACCCAATCCAGGTACCTTCTTTTATTTCAACGTTTTTTTCGATGTTAACGAAAGGCTCTATTACAACATTTGGTGCAATTTTAGCTTGGGGATGAACGTATGCGAGAGGTTGATTCATGATGGTTAGTTCTATTTTTGCTTATTCTTAGTAATTTGAGCCATCAGTTCTGCTTCCATGACTACTTTATTTCCGACAAAGGCGATTCCACGCATGGCGCAGATGCCGCGTTTTATTGGTCCGGCCAGCTCTATCGAGAATACCAAAACATCTCCCGGTACAACCTTTGCTCTGAATCTGACTTTGTCTATTTTTAAGAAATATGTCGAGTATAGTTGTGGTTCATCAACGGTGTTTAAAACAAATATACCACCTGCCTGAGCCATGGCTTCTACCATCAAAACTCCCGGCATTAAAGGTTCGTCAGGGAAATGCCCCTGAAAAAAGGGTTCGTCCATTGTAACATTCTTTAACGCAACAATGTGATCGTCACTCATCTCAAGCACTTTGTCGACGAATAAAAAGGGAGAACGGTGCGGTAAGATGGCCTTGATCTGGTTAATGTCGTATACCGGATCGGCATAAATGTCGAAAGGTGGGTTTTTAATCATAACTTATACTTTTAATGTATTTCTGATGATTTTTGTGAATTCAGTATTGGTTTGATGTCCGGGGCGATAGGCAGTGATCTTGCCTTTTATCGGCTTGCCGAGCAGGGTAAGATCGCCAATCACATCGAGCAGTTTGTGGCGTGCGGGTTCGTTGTCAAAGTGAAGGTTCAGGTTGTTGAGGATGCCGTTGTCCTTTACTTTTACGGTAGGTTTGTTAAAAACTCCGGCCAACCGATCGAGTTCTTCCTGCGATACCTGTCGGTTGATAAACACGATAGCATTGCTCAGATCGCCTCCTTTTATGAGGTTGTTTTGAAGCAGAAATTCCAACTCGTGAAGGAATACAAAGGTGCGGCACGGAGCTATTTCACGTTCAAATTCGCCGATATGATGAAGCGAGGCTCTTTGTTCGCCCAGCACCTGAGTTTCGTAATCAATCACCACATCCACAGCGTATTCCTCTGCCGGTTCAATCATTATTTTAATCTTCTTTGAAGGGACTTCATGAATGATGGTCTGGGTTATTATAACAAATTGTTTGTCGGCATCGAGTTCAACAGTTCCTGCTTTTTTCAGGGCTTCCAGAAATGGTTTGGCCGATCCGTCCATGATAGGAATTTCTTCAACATCCAGATCAATTAATACATTGTCGATTCCCAAGCCTGTAAGTGCCGACAGCACATGCTCGATGGTGTAAATAAAAGCGCCATCATGACCAAGGGTTGTTCCTCTGGCTGTGCTAACTACATAATCGATATCGGCCGGTACAACAGGCGCATTTACTAAGTCAACTCTTCTGAACTTAATACCATGATCAGCTTGAGCAGGATGAAAAGTCAGGGTTCCGGTTTTTCCCGTATGCAACCCATTTCCTTCAATGGAAACAGACTGGTTTATAGTTTTTTGTTTTTCTGTCATCTACAGCTAAAAAGTTTAAGGCAAATCCAGAATTTTTGCAAAAGTAAAAAAAAATCTTACTCCTCAAACAATGCCCAAGCGGGCTTTAGTTTCTTGAAATTGTGCCACTTTTTATCCTGGCAGGGGCAAAGTCCTCCATTGGTAAATTACTTTCGCTCCAGTTGGTTTACCCGTTTAACCAGTTGGTCAAGCCGGCGGAAATGAACATAAGATCGTTGGTAGTCGCGGATATTAAAAGCCGGACTTCCTTCAACAATTGAACCTTCTTCGGTAATGCTTTTACCAATACCTGATTGTGCTGCGATCATCACTTTGTCAGCAATGGTTAAGTGGCCTACAATACCTACTTGTCCTCCAATCATACAGTTACGTCCAATTTTTGTCGACCCCGAAATCCCGGTTTGTGCTGCAATAACGGTGTTTTCGCCAATTTCAACATTGTGAGCGATTTGTATCAGGTTATCTATTTTAGCCCCTTTTTTTATCACGGTAGATCCTAGTGTAGCTCTATCGATGGTTGTGTTTGCTCCAATTTCAACCATGTCTTCAATTATTACATTTCCAATCTGAGGCACTTTTCTGTATTCTTGTGTGTCCTGTGGGGCAAAGCCAAACCCGTCAGCGCCAATTACTGTTCCTGAATGTAGCGTGCATTGATTTCCAATACGGCAGTCGTCGTAAACGTTTACATGACTATAAAGCACGGTATCACTGCCAATTTTACAATTGTAACCCACGGTGGTATTGGGGTAAATCTGACAATTGTCGCCAACAACCGTGTGTTCACCGATAGAGGCAAATTCACCGATGTACACATTCGAGCCGATTTCAGCTGATTCGGCGATGTAGGCCTTTGGAGATATTCCTTGCCGTTTGGTTTTGGTTTGCTGATACATGGCCAATAAATCAGCAAATGACGCATAAGCATTTTTCACGCGTATAAGTGTAGTGCTTACGGGCTGATCAGCTGCAAAGTCTTGGTTCACAATTACGATTGAAGCTTTTGTAGCGTAAATAAAGGGAGTATATTTCGGGTTGGCCAGAAAACTTAAAGTTCCGGGTGTTCCTTCTTCAATTTTCGAGAGGTTGGAAACCTCAACCTGGGGATTCCCTTCCACCGTTCCCCCCAGAGCCTCAGCGATTTGTTGTGCGGTAAATTTCATAGAATTTTTTTGCAAGATAATATTTTTTTAAAATCTGTAAGCTTATTGAACAAAGACCATCCCATCTGCTAGAAATTTACCTTTAATCAACATGCGAATTAAATACGGACCCTTATTCCATCCTTTAACATCTATTTCAATTTCTGTTTGACCCTCAGGAACTATTACAGTTTTTATTACCTGTCCGTACAAATTATAAATTTCAACGGTTGCCCCTTTTAATACCGCAATATTGCTTTGCAATTTAAAACTCGTAGAGGCAGGATTAGGATATATATGCAGTTCATTTTCCTTGTTGTTATCTGAGGCATATACCTCCTCCATCCCGACTATCAGCCCGCAATTGTCCTGTACAATGGTATCCCAGGCAATCGGGTAAGGGCAAAGGCTATCGTAGTTAAACAATTGGGTGTAGAGGGTATCGCTTTCGAGTTGCTGGTTGAGTTTGAAGAGGTAGGCATCAAAGTTTCCGTTGTTGTCGTTTATATTGGTAAAGTACAACAACTTACCGTCAAAAGTAACTTCTGTTGCGGCCAGCCATTCATTTTGCAATAAGCCGGCCTGCCGGATGATGTTGCCCAAGGTATCAATAATGACCGCTTTCGGCCCGCCAACCAGCACGTTGCCCCATAAGGCACTGGCCATAAGGGTGCTGTCTGTTATAAATTTAGCCTCTATCATTTTACCATACTCATCGGGCTGGGCCAAATCGTAGATACCCACAACATTACCCGACATATCCATTTTAAGCAGTGCCGGGGCATCACCAAAGGGTGGATGGTAATAATGACTTAACGATGAATAAAAAAAGTTGCTATCAGGACTTATTACTGTAC
>JGI11705J14877_10000079_pt1 | contig 57264 bp, 59 predicted proteins | sample Etolaghawater15m_FD_14877 | JGI IMG/M metagenome (IMG submission 14877) | reverse complement strand
CCCTGCGGGGCGCGGTAACCAAGGATGGGCAGCAGCAGATAGGCCATGCCCATGAAGGCCAGAGTCACGCCGACGATGGAGCCGTGGTAGTGCGCGGGAATGACCACGTTAACGCCGTCGATCATGAAGCCCAGAATCCCTCCGCTGAGGAATAACACCACCGAGCTGACAAAAGCGATACGCGCTGGCCTGAGATGCTCGTCGATGCGACAGCGATTGAACACATTGATGGCGATGATCGCGCCCAGCGGCAGTGAAGCCAGGCCGCCCCAACGCATCAGTTCGGTAAAATGAACGCGGTGTTCAGGTGACAGCACCGGGTAGGCATTATAAATGAACGGAACAGTAACCACCGGCAAGAAGCATATGACGAACAACACGGCGTATATCCCCGGTTTCAGGCCATAGCTGGACCCGGAGGCGTTCGATAGCCACATCCACGAAACCAGGAGCAGGATCGTGTGCGAAAACTGCAGGGTATGGCCGCTGCCCCAGAACAGGTATTCGTAATACACCTGATCGCGCTCGGGCATGTCCAGATGCTGATACGAGCTGAGCTGGGCGAACAGCGTGACGATCAGGGTCAGCACGCTGAGAAAGATGGCGAAGCGTATGACGCCCTGGGCGGTGGAAAAATCGGGTGCGCGGTTGAACAGCAGGCTGCGCAGGGCATAGATGGCGAAGGCGAATCCGATGATGACCAGACCGCTTAGAAACAGAGGGTCATTGAGCACCGGGATATAATTATTGAGGATCGGGTGCGCCTGTCCGGTAAACGGGGTGATGACCATCATGAGTGTCCCCGCCGTCACAGCCAGCAGCACGGGCAGGTCGATAACAGTCGCGTTGCGCCGATTGTTGAGACTCCAGAATATCGCGGTGAACGACAGAAACCAGATCAGCACCGACAAATCCACGTGCACGACCAGTGCGGTATGGAAGAAATCGATCCAGGGAATGAAGTCGGACACGGCCGGTGTGCGTGATAGCACCAGCAGCAGCGAAAAGATGCCCGATGTCAGCAGCGAAAAGATGCCGAGGAAAAACCAGCCGCGGGCGATGCGTAGCTGCGGGTCAGAGAAGTCGTTAAGTTCAAAGCGGTTCAAGGTTCGGGGTTCCGTCGAGGTCAAAAAAAACGGCGGCCAACAGGGCCGCCGCTATTGTACGGATTGAAGAGGCTTACTGAAACTGTGCGCGCATGCGTTTGAACGCGTTGGCTTCGATCTGGCGGATCCGCTCGGCGGAAACGCCGTATTCATCGGCCAGTTCGTGCAGTGTGGCCTTCTTTTCAACCAGCCATCGCTTGGTTACGATTTGTCGGCTGCGCTCATCCAGTTGATCCATGGCCAGGTCAAGCGTGTCGGCGTTGAACTGGGCACTGTCCGATTGCTCAAGCAGGCCTTCCGGCGTTGGGGTTGGTGCCGCTAGCGTCATGGCGGGGGTCTGGAAGGCGCTGTCGTCGTCATCATCGACGCCGGCATCGAATGCCGCGTCGTAGGCGTTGAGACGGCGTTCCATCTCTACGACATTGTCGGTCGACACGCCAAGGGTGTCGGCGATGTCTTCGATCTCCTCCTGCTTGAACCAGCCAAGACGTTTTTTCTGGCTGCGCAGTTTGAAGAACAGTTTGCGCTGCGCCTTGGTCGTGGCGACCTTGACGATACGCCAGTTCTTGAGGATGAATTCGTGTATTTCGGCCTTGATCCAGTGCACCGCAAACGACACCAGGCGCACACCGACCTCAGGGTCGAAGCGTTTGACGGCTTTCATCAGGCCGATATTGCCTTCCTGAATCAGGTCTGCCAGGGCCAGGCCGTATCCGGCATAGTTATTGGCGATCTTGATCACGAAGCGCAGGTGCGGTAACACCAGCTTTTGAGCCGCCGTGATATTACCGGTCTCCTGGAGCTCAGTGGCGAGTGCGTACTCTTCTTCAGCACTCAGAATCGGAATACTCCGCGTTGCCGCGATATAGGCTTCCAGGCTGGAGGTTGAACCCGTCAGCACCGGTAAGGTATTCATCGAAGTGATCAGTTGTGTACCCATTGTATCCTCGTCGCTAATTTAACTTAGCACTCTTCGTAATTGAGTGCTAAGCATTAGAACACAACTTTGGTGACAAGTTCAATTGTTTGAAAAAAATCCCGCCAGGCCCTGGCGCTATCAATCGACCTTGCTGGTTTCAGGTCGTTAACGCCTCGTTCTGGCGTTTGACATTGATCAGGTTGGCGACTCGTTCGATGAGCGCTTCCTCGCTGATCGGTTTGGTGATGAAATCGTTGGTGCCCGCACCGAAAATGCCGGTGAAATCGGTTTTTTCATCCATCCCGGGCTCCACGGTCATGAGCAGAATCGGCAGGGTCATGTAGTCGAATCCGAGTTCCTTGCGCACCGTCTGAATCAGCGAAAATCCAGTCATGTTGTTATCCAGAACCAGATCGGTAATCAGCAGATCATAGGTGCAGCCATGGTTCTTGTTGAAATCCAGGCGCAATTCGTTGAGTGCGGTTTCGCCATCTTTGACATGCAGGTAGTTGAAATGGTTCTTTTCCAGAATCGAGTTGGTGATGGCTGCCGACGTGGCGCTGGGGTCGACATACAGTATGCGTGCATACAGGGTGCTTTCTCGATGCATGAAATCCCGGATGAACGAAACCAGCGCCGAATGCCCCTCGGCCTTGTCAAAGAACGCCGTGATCGCGTTGGCGTCATCGTTTTCGGGGTCGACAATGTGGGTATGGGTATCGCCGGATACGACAAAAACCGGTGTTTCCTTGTTTTTGTTCTGCTTGCGAATCTCGCCAATCAGCTCATACCCATCCATGTCGGGCAGGGCCAGGCCGGTGGTGATGATTTCGAACTGAAAGCGATTGGTGGCGGTCAGCGCCTCTCTGCCATTGGCGCAGGCGATGATGTCGATATCGGGCATCTGTGCCTGCAGTTGCTTGAACAGGATCGTTCTGGCCGAATCGGAGGTATCGATAATGAGTACGCGTTTTTTGTATAACATTATGGGTCTGTAGCCTTTGAAGATATCCGGTCGATGCAGGTTTCATCGAATCAGAAGAGCGATACCGGACTTATTTTGGTTCTATATCGTTCAGGTGACGGGCTACAGCCAACCATGATCCCGCCAGTCCAAGCAGAGTGCTTGCAGCAAGCAGTATCATAAAGTCTGTGAAATTGAATGTCACGAGTTCGAAATTGGCGCGGTACAACTGGTTAAGCCGGGCCACCGGCCCTGATAACATTAACGCGCTGAATTCGACCAGCAGCCAGGCCAGCAGCCCGCCGAGCAGCCCATACCACACGCCGCCGTACAGAAACGGGCGGCGAATGAATGCATCCGTAGCGCCAATCAGCTTGGTTACGATGATCTCCTGGTAGCGGTTTTGAATGTCCAGGCGAATGGTATTGCCGATTGTTAACAATACGGCAAAACTGAATAACAGGCTGATAATGATGACGCTGCGCCGCGCCATATCGACAATGGTGTACAGCCGTTCCAGCCATTCGGTATCGAGTTTTGCGATATCCACGCGCGGATCGGCCTGTAACTGACTGACGAGCGTTTTGATGCGTAATGGGTCGATCTCATGCACAGGTTGCACAACGATGGTATGTGGCAGCGGGTTGTTATCGAGCTGTTCGATGCTTTCGCCGAACCCGGAATTCTGCTTGAACTCATTGAGCGCCTGCTCGCGCGATATAAACGAGGTGTCGGCGATGTCCACGAGCTCCTTAAGGCTGATTTCCAGCGCCCTGGCATCGTTGTCACTGGTGTCCAGCTTGAGATACAGGCTGATCTGGGTCGATGAGCGGAAATCACCCGAAACCCGTTCGAGGTTTTTAAGAAACAGGTAAAACCCGGCCGGCAGGGTCAGGGTGATGGCGATCACGGCGACGGTCATGATGGTGGGCAGGGGGCTGCGGTAGATCTTGCCCAGGCTGAACACCAGCGATTGCAGGTGATGGCTGAACCAGGCGCGCAGACGGGTGAACAGACCGGGCTGACTCTGGCGCAGGCCTTCAGTCACCGGGTTTCTCCAGGTCATTATGAATCATCGCCCCTCGATTCAGTGTCAATACGGGTTTTTGCAGTTCCTCGATGAGGTTCAGGTCGTGGCTGGCCACCAGCACGGTGACGCCCACCTGGTGAAAATCGACAAAGATCTGCATGATCTCACGCGACAACACCGGATCGAGATTGCCGGTCGGTTCGTCGGCCAGTAACAGCATGGGTTTGTGCACCACGGCGCGGGCGATGCCAACGCGTTGCTGTTCACCGCCCGACAGGGTGATGGGCATGGCCTTTTCCTTGTGCAACAGGCCGACCTTGTCGAGCGCGGCGCGCGTGCGTTTGAGAATCTCCTGGCGGCGAAAGCCCTGGATGATCAGCGGCATGGCCACGTTGTCGAACACCGGGCGATCGAATAGCAGCTGGTGATCCTGAAAGATGATGCCGATATTGCGACGCAGAAAGGGAATGCGCCAGCGCGGCACGGTGTTCAGGTTGATGTGGTTGAGAATGGCCTGTCCACGCGTGGGTTTCTCGATCAGGGCAATGATCTTGAGCAGGGTGCTTTTGCCGGCGCCCGAATGGCCGGTGAGAAAAGCCATGCCGCCGGCCGGCAGGTCGAGGGTGACGTTGGTCAGCGCTTCGTAACCCCCGGCATAGCGTTTGGTGACGTTATGAAATTGAATCATCGAATCGGGCAGAAAAGATTGATGCCTATTTTACCCCTGTGAATCNCGCGCCAGAAGTGCATGGGTGAACTCTTCGGCGTCAAAAACCCGCAGGTCGTCGGCTGTTTCACCGACACCAATGAAACGAATCGGCAGTTTCATCTGTTCGGCAATGCTGAACACAATGCCGCCCTTGGCGGTGCCGTCCAGTTTGGTCAGGGTGATGCCGGTCAGTCCCAGCGTCTCATTAAAGCTTTTGGCCTGCGCCAACGCGTTTTGACCGGTGCCGGCATCCAGCACCAGCATGGTTTCGTGCGGGGCGGCGGGGTCGAGTTTTTTCATGACGCGCGAGATCTTTTCCAACTCGCTCATCAAGTTGCCCTGGGTGTGCAGGCGGCCCGCAGTATCGGCGATCAAAACGTCGATATTGCGCGACTGGGCGGCCTGTAACGCGTCGTAGATCACGGAAGCGGCGTCCGCGCCGCTGCCCTGTGCGATGACCGGCACATCATGTCGCTGCCCCCATGCCTGTAACTGCTCGACTGCGGCCGCGCGAAAGGTGTCGCCGGCGGCCAGCATGACCGACAGACCTTGCTGCCTGAACTTCTGGGTCAGTTTGCCAATGGTCGTGGTTTTGCCGGCGCCGTTGATGCCGGCCATCAGAATGACGAAGGGTTTTTGGCTTCCATCGATCTCAAGCGGATGGTTGCTGACCTCGAGGATTTCGAGCATGGCCTGCTCGAGCGCCGTGAAAATACTGTTTTCATCGTCGAGCTGTTTGCGTGACAGCGCGGTGGTCAGTTTGCTGGTGATCTGCTGCGTAGCCTGGACGCCGACATCGGCCATCAGCAGTTGATCTTCGAGCTGTTCGAGCAGGTCATCGTCGATCTGCTTGCGGCCGAGAAAGATATCGGCGATGCCGCTCGTCAGGTTGCTACGGGTCTTGAAAAGTTTGTTCTTGAGACTGCTGAAAAGCCCGCCTTTGCTTTCACCCTGGGGCTTTTCCTGTGGCTTGTTTTTTTTGAAACCGAACATAGTTAACGCTGTCTTAACGCTGACGAGCGCATTATGCTAACAGAAACAAAGTTGGCAGTTTGACAAAAAATCCGGAAACACAAGATGAAAAAATACCTGTTATTTCCCCTCCTGATACTGATGGCATCGCCGCTGCAGGCGAAAACCGTTGAGACCCGGTTCGACAACGGCATGAAGGTCATCGTGCGCGAGGATAACCGCGCCCCGGTGGTTGTATCGCAGGTCTGGTATCGCATTGGCGCGACCTACGAGTATGACGGCATCAGCGGCGTGTCACATGTTCTCGAACACATGATGTTCAAGGGCACCGAAACCCTTAAGCCGGGTGAATTCTCCGAGATCATCGCCTCGCACGGTGGTAGCGAAAACGCGTTCACCGCGAAGGACTATACCGCCTATTTTCAGCGTATCGCCAGGGATCGCCTCGAGATCTGCCTGAAGCTTGAAGCGGACCGCATGCGCAATGTGATCTTTTTACAGCCAGAGTTCGACAAGGAGGTTGAAGTGGTCAAGGAGGAGCGCAAGTGGCGCGTCGACAACAAGCCTCAATCGAAGTTGTATGAGCAGTTCATGGCAACCGCATTCATGACCAGCCCGCAGCGCATCCCCACCATTGGCTGGATGGATGATCTCGACAGCCTGGAAATGGCCGACGCCGCCGATTGGTACCGCCAGTGGTATGCACCGAACAATGCCACGCTGGTGGTGGTTGGTGATGTCGATAGCGACGAGGTCATCAGGCTGGCCAGAAAATATTTCGGTGAAATAAAGCCGTCGGTGATCGAAGCGCCCAAACCGCGCGCCGAGATCGAACAGGAAGGTGAGCGCCGCATCAAACTGTATGGGCAGACTGCGAGCCCCTATCTGATCATGGGCTACAAGGCGCCGGTGTTACATGACCTCAAGGACAAGCTCAAGGATGCCTATGCGCTGGATGTGCTGAACGGCATACTCGATGGCGGCAACAGCGCACGGATCGCCAGCAAGATGTTACGTGGCCGTGAGATCGCGGTTCAGGCCGGCACGTCCTACGATCCGTTTGATCGTCTGTCCGGCCTGTTCATGTTCGCCGGTACTCCGAATGAGGGTGTCGATCCAGCCACGCTGGAACAGGCCTTCAAGGACGAAATTCGCGACCTGCAACAAACCCCAGTGGCGGCCGCGGAACTGGACCGGGTCAAGGCCCAGGTCATCGCGGCCAAAGTCTACGATCGTGACTCGATGTTCAACATGGCCATGCAGATCGGCATGCTCGACAGCGTCGGCCACGACTGGCGCTTGCTCGACAGCTACGTTGATGAGATCCGCGCCATCACGGCCGAGGATATACAACGCGTGGCCAATACATACTTTGATGGAAACCAGCTGACGGTGGCCGTGTTATGGCCCGAGGCCAAGGGAGACAAACAATGATCATGCGTCGATTGATTGTACTGTTGGCGTTGCTCTCCCCGCTGGCGCCGGCGCAGGCGCTGGACGTGCAGACCTGGAATACCGTCAATGGCGTCAAGGTATTGTTCGTCGAAAGCCATGCCCTGCCGATAGTTGATGTCAGGTTGGCGTTCAAGGCCGGCAGTTCGCGCGATGGCGAACTGTATGGCGTATCGCGTCTGGTTAGTGCGCTGCTGGTCGAGGGTACTGGCGACCATCTGGCCGAGGACATCGCGTTGACGTTTGAATCCGCTGGCGCCGAGTTGGGGCATGATTCGCTGCGCGACATGGCCTGGACCAGCCTGCGCAGCCTGTCCGATCAGGCCTCGCTGGATAAAACCATCGACCTGTTCGCAAGGGTCACGGCGCTGCCATCGTTCCCCGACGATGCCGTGGAGCGCGACCGCAAGGCCATGCTCATTGGTCTGGCCAACCGTAAAAACCAGATATCCGAAGTGGTCGAAGACGCCTTCTTCAGCCATGTTTACGATGGGCATGCCTACGAGGTGGGTTCGCATGGCGCCGAACAGACCCTGAAGGCAATCACGCGTGACGACCTGTTCGATTTTCATGGTCGTTACTATGTCGCCAACAATGCCAATCTGGCGATTGTCGGCGATTTGACCCAGGCTCAGGCCCGGGTGCTGGCCGATCGGATCACCCGCTACCTGAAACCCGGTCAGGCCGCGCCCGAGATCCCGGCCGCGCCACCCGCATCGGAGGCGCGCACCATCGCCATCCCGTTCAAGACCAGCCAGACCCATATCAAGCAGGGATTACCGGTGTTGTCGCGCAAGGACCCGGATTATTTTGCGCTGTACCTGGGTAATCATATCTTTGGCGGCAGCGGTTTCAGCTCGCGCCTGATGCAGGAGATTCGTGAAAATCGCGGTTTGACCTACAGTGTTTACAGCTATTTCATGCCGATGGAAAACAGCGGGCCGTTTGAGATGGCGCTACAGACCAGTAATGACCAGGTCAAGGAAGCGGGTGACCTGCTCAACAAGATGCTGCGCGAATTCATCGACAAGGGCCCCACCGATGAAGAAATGGAACACGCCAAGAAGAATATTACCGGCAGTTTTCCGCTCAAACTCGACAGCAACAAGAAAATCGTCGAATACATGTCGCTGATCGGTTTCTACGACCTGCCGCTGGATTATCTCGATAACTTCAACGCCAATATCATGGCTGTGACCGCGCAGGCTATACGCGATGCCTTTAAACGGCGTGTCAAACCGGAGCAGATGATCCGCATCATCGTCGGTGAGGCCCCATCAAACGACTGAAGACAACCGCGCGCCCGTCCCAGGTTCGCATTATTGGTGGGCGCTGGCGCGGCAGCAAGATCGATGTGCCCGATCAGACGGGGCTCAGGCCCACGCCTGACCGGGTGCGCGAAACCCTGTTCAACTGGCTGGCGCCGCTGATACGCGGCGCCTGCGTCCTCGATTGTTGCGCAGGCTCAGGTGTACTTGGTCTGGAGGCGGCGTCGCGCGGATCGGGGCAGGTCACGCTGGTTGAAAAGGAGCGCCGCGCCAGCCAGTCAATACAGGCCGTGGTGCAACGTCTCGGTAGTGAGTCGGTCAACATCATCCATGCCGATATCCTTGATTATCTGCAGACCTGTGAGCAGGGCTACGATCTGGTATTCATCGATCCGCCGTATGCGCTGGGCGGGCTGCGCCAGAGCATTCTGTCGATCCTGGTGCAGCGCAAACTGTTGCAGGCAAACGCATTGGTGTACCTCGAGTGGCCTGGCACAGAGGAAACCCCCCGCATTCCTGCCGGGCTTGAATGGTACCGCAGTAAAAGCGCAGGGCAGGTTGCATACGCTATAGCGCAATGGCGTGATACCCGATAAAATCACCCGCCAAACCAAAACAGGCCAGACTATTCGTGGGAGTTTCCAGCATTGCTATCTACCCCGGCACATTTGATCCGGTCACCTGTGGACATGCCGATATATGTACACGCGCATTGAAGATGTTCGACCGCGTTGTCGTCGGCGTTGCCGACAACCCGCAAAAACGGCCATTCTTTTCCTTGAGTGAACGCATTGGCATGCTGCAAACCGTTTTTGCCGACCATCCACGCATAGAGATCAAGCCGTTTTCCGGCCTGTTGATCGATTTTGCACGCGAATGCGAATCGCAGGTCATCATCCGCGGATTGCGCGCGATCTCCGATTTCGAGTTCGAAGTGCAGCTGGCGGGTATGAACCGCTCGCTTGCGCCGGAGATCGAAACCGTATTCCTGACGGCGGCAGAGCGATTTGCCTTCGTGTCGTCCAGTCTGGTGCGCGAGATTGCGCGGCTGAATGGTGACGTGTCGGGTTTTATCCATCCCGACATTCATAAACGCTTAACCGAGAAACTTGAAACAAAACAGGAGTAACCCATGGCCCTGATGATCACCGATGAATGCATCAATTGTGATGTCTGTGAACCGGAATGCCCCAACGAAGCCATATCACCGGGTGATGAAATCTATATCATCGATCCCGATCTATGCACCGAATGCGTGGGCCATTATGAAACCTCACAGTGCGTCGAGGTGTGCCCGGTCGACTGTATTCCAAAGGATCCCGACCACGAGGAAACCGAGGATGAACTGATGGAGAAATACCACCGTATCACCGGTAAATGATTGCCAGGGGGCGGGTTTCTAGCTCTAGTGTCGGACACTACACTAGCATCCCGCCCCGATAGTCCTGTTTTATACCTACATTTTTGTTTGCAGATAGTTGGCAAGGCCCAGTGTGTCAATCAGACGTAACTGTTGCTCCAGCCAATAGGCGTGATCCATTTCGGTGTCATCCAGCAATTTGATCAAGATGCGTCGAGTGTCGTAATCGTGTTCCTGTTCGCACACGGCTATCGCTTCTTTCAATGCGCTCACGACCGAATATTCCACCGTCAGATCGTTCTGCAGCATGTCCCTGACGTTTTTGCCCACGTTGACCTGATCCTGCTGATTCATGTCGGGTTCACCTTCCAGAAACAACATGCGTTCAATCAGCGCATCGGCATGTTCGGTCTCCTCTTCCATTTCATGATTGAGCCGTTCATATAACTCGTTCAAGCCCCAGTCCTTGTACATGCGTGAATGCGCGAGATATTGATCGCGCGCCGCCAACTCGCCGTTCAGCAGTTTCTGCAGATGCTGGATTACCGTCGGGCTGCCTTTCATGATGCATCCCCCATTTGTGTTTGCAGGTAGTTTTGCAGGCTGGTATTTTCGATCAACCATAACTGGCTTTCGATCCAGTCGATGTGTTCCTCGGTTGTCTCCAGAATGTCGGCCAGTTCTTCGCGGCTGATAAAATCCCGCTGTGCTTCGCACAGTTCGATCGACGCAACAAGATTGCCACGCATTGCTGTCAGCATCTGCAAATCACCTTGCAGCATTTCCGGGACGTTTTCGCCGATGGATAATTTACCGAGATCCTGCAGGTTGGGCAGACCCTCCAGAAACAGAATGCGTTCGATCAGTTCATCGGCCATTTTCATCGCCTTGATGGATCGATGGTATTCGTGATCATTGAATCTGTTGAGGCCCCAGTCGCGCGCCATACGCGCATGCAGAAAAAACTGGTTGATGGCCGTAAGTTGGTCTTTGAGGCAGGCATTCAATGCCTGATTTATCTGGTTTTCGCCTTTCATAAACTAATCTCCTGATCGCGTTTGAATGGTTGGCTGGCTATCCGCGGTTGGTTCGGGTGACGGGGAATGGCTGGCGAGGTCCCAATTTTAGCGCGAGCTGATTATTCGAGCCAGTAGAGCATCAATGATGTAAATGTTATTGCAAAGCATTATCATTTACATTAGCATTTAATCTTCAGTTTTCAGAGGAGCGCATCGTATGTATGTCTGTATTTGCAATCAGGTCACCGATTCTCAGATTCTGGATGCCTGCAGTGAAGGCGTAACCAGTTTTGAAAGCCTGCAAAACCATCTCAAGGTCGCGACCTGCTGTGGCCGTTGCAGTGACTGCGCCAGACGCCTGCTGGCGGAGTTCAAAATGCCATCGCTAGCGCTTGAAATGCAAGCAACCCTGGCTTGATGTCATGTCAAATATTCGTGCAAAATTACTGCGTTATCTGGCGTGTCTGGTGCATGGGCGTGATCGTTATGGTCTGTCCAGCCGACGCAATCGGCGCGCGTTGCTGTTGCATGAATTCTATCGAACCCACGGCAATCGCCGTTTCTGATTGAGATTGGTTTGAAGACTGATCTCCCAGGCGATGCCGGTCGGAAACCGCTCCAGCCCGCATCAGATTGCCGTCGTTTGCGCAGCGATGAATTGTTTCACTGTGCGCGAAGTATACAAATTGATCACAAAGGCGAGATTTACACCTTACGCATCACTCGCCACGACAAACTGATTTTGACTAAATAAACGCCTTCCGGGTCATCCTCAATTGATCTGCGCAGCTGTTCGTAGCGTCGGCCTTGCGCTATATTTGCGCCCACCCCGGTGAATGCCGACCAAATACTACCCAATCACCAAATACTACCCAATCAATTGATGGAGCATGTGTAATGACAAAACAACCCTTGATTCTATCCGCCGCACTGGCCCTGCTGTTCGCTGCCCAGTCGGTTGCCGCTGAGCAGGACCCGCAGCAGTTAAAGCAGGAGGCGGTGTCGATCGTCAAGAAATTCGGCGGTACCCTCAAGCCGGCGCTCAAACAGGCCTTGCAATCGGGTGGCCCGGCCCACGCCATCACGGTGTGCTCGCAGCAGGCCCCGGCCATCGCCGAGCAACTGAGTGCTGACACGGGCTGGTACATCAAACGAGTCAGTCTCAAGAATCGTAACCCGGAGGCTGTGCCCGATGCCTGGGAGCGTAAGGTGCTTGAACAGTTCGACGAGCGTCAGGCAAAGGGTGAGTCGGCCGAGAAAATGGCCTATTCCGAGATGGTGGATGGCAGGTTTCGTTTCATGAAGGCCCAGGGTGTCGAGGCCGTGTGCATGAATTGCCATGCGCAAAAGGTCAGCGACGAGGTTGAGGCCGCCCTTCAGCAGAAATATCCGCATGACAAGGCGCGAGGTTACAGCCTGGGGCAGATTCGCGGCGCGTTCAGCCTGGCGCGCGATCTTTGAAAAAAACTTAACCAAAAAAACGGCGCGTTCAAGGCGCCGTTTTTTTTGTCCGCAGATTGTCCCGAATCATGCAGAGAGCCGCCTGTGCCGACCATTCAGGGCCGCCAGGGCGCGCGTGAGCCCCCGCTCCGATATGATTGATATGACACCTTTTAACAGAAACTGACGCACGTCAATTGCAAAACCTGATATTCCTCCTATAAACAGCATCAGCAAGCGCTAACTAAGCCGGAAAAGATTCTGGTGGCGCCTGAAACCAGTAGTTCGGTTTATTCAGTGACCGCGTTTTATGCGCATGATTCAGGCGGTCGTCCAAGACAGGTCAGTCGGACTCGTTATTGTCGAACTACTCCCACTTACCAAGTGAATTTTGAGATGATTGTGCACAGCAAAAAATCCGCATTGATTGCCTCGTTGCCGGTGTTGGTGGCCATCCTGGCCCAGTTTGGCGGAGTTTCAACATTGTCCGTCATCGCCTTGGTGCTGTCTTTCGGGGCCGGATTCTGGACCTGGAAACAGCTGGGCCAGAGCGAACGCCAGCTCGCCGATCAACTTGCACAGACCCAGTCGCTGCGGGCTGAGAATGACTCGATGCAACGCCAGCTGACTGAATCCGAAGACCTTGCGACCCGCATATTGCCGATATGGAAACGCCATGTGGAGTCGACCATTACCCAGTCGGAGGAGAGCATTAATGCCCTGACCGGGCGCTTTTCGTCGCTCGTCGGTGAGTTGCATGAGGTTACCCAGACATCCCACCTGGGCGAATCAGGTGATCAGGTCATTCAGTCCACCGAGGTCGACAAGGAAGCCCTGATGAGCCTGTTCCGCCAGTTCACCAGCATCACCGAAACCAATCGTCAGCTGGCGACACGAATCAAAAACCTGAATGAATTCACCAACCAGCTCGACAGCATGGCCGGTGAGGTGCGCGCGATAGCCGAACAGACCAACCTGCTGGCGCTGAATGCCGCTATCGAGGCCGCGCGGGCGGGAGAATCGGGGCGCGGATTCGCCGTGGTGGCCGACGAGGTGCGCACCCTGTCGGGGCAGTCGGGCGATACCGGCAATCGTATTACCGATAAAACCAGCGAGGTCAACCAGGTGGTGACCGAGCTGTACGAGTTTTACAACAGCTCCAGTGATACCGTACAGCAGGCCATCGATTCTGGTGAGGATGTCATCGAACGCGTGGTTGAGCATCTGTCCAGCCGTAATCAGCAACTTGCCAACGATGGACATCAGCTGTTCGACCTGAGCCGCAAGATTCAGGATGAGATTCAACAAATGCTGGTGTCATTTCAGTATCAGGATCGTATCAGCCAGATCCTGAGCCAGGTCACCGGTAGCCTGGAAAACATCTGCAGCATGGTCGAACAGCGCCAGCATCAACGTGGTCGCAATATCGCGCCGGAACCCTGGGATATCGATGCCTTGTTGCGGGATGTCAAAGCCAACTACACCACCACTGAGCAACACGTCAATCATGAAGGCGAACAGGCCGGCTCCAATAATGCGCCGGGTGGTTCGGTCATGTTTTTCTAATAGCGCACAGCACGAGTTCACCCATGTCCAAAACGATCCTAGTTGTTGATGATTCTGCCTCCATACGCCAGGTGGTTGGCATTGCACTGAAAGGCGCCGGTTACGATGTGATAGAAGCCAGCGACGGGCGTGACGCCCTGAGCAAGATGACGGGCCAGAAGATCCACCTGATTATCAGCGATGTCAATATGCCGAATATGGACGGCATTACCTTTCTCAAACAGGTCAAGGCCAGCGCCAACTATAAATTCACCCCGGTCATCATGCTCACCACCGAGGCCGGACAAGACAAGATGCAGGAAGGCCGCGCCGCTGGCGCCAAGGCCTGGCTGGTCAAACCCTTTCAGCCGCCACAGATGCTCGATGCCGTGGCCAAGCTGGTATTGCCCTAACCCGCCCAGGTCATCGCCGCCATGCCAAGAAAAAAATCCAGTCCCCGATCCGACGGCGCGTGCGAACTGCGCCTTGAAGATGATCTGACCATCTATAACGCGGCGCGACTCAAAGAAGACCTGCTGGGTCAACTCGGTCAGTGCCAGTCCATGCGTGTCGACCTCAGTTCGGTTGACGAGATGGATAGCGCCGGCCTGCAAATCATGCTGATGCTGGAAAAAGAAGCCGCGCAGGCAGGGAAAGAACTGCGCTTCGTGGGTCATAGCGCAGCGGTCATTGACGTGCTTGAAACCCTTAACGTGGTATCGCATTTCGGCGATCCGATTGTCCAGTTGGCGGGAGAAACCAAGGCATGAGCGACGACGCCCGACTGACCTTTGTCCAGGAATCCGAAGAACTGCTGGAACACATGGAGGATGCCCTGCTGGCGATGGAAGATGCGCCGGATGATGAGGAGCATCTCAATAGTGTGTTCCGCGCCATGCACACCATCAAGGGTGCGGCGGGCATCTTCGGTTTCGATTTTATCGTCGAATTCACCCATCCGGTGGAAACCGTGATGGACCAGGTGCGCAACCAGCAGCGCGCGATCGATTCGGAACTGGTGGCGGTACTGCTCAAATGCAAGGATCACACCGGCTTGCTGGTTCAGGCCGTCGCCGATGGCGCCGAACAGGAAATCGATGCGGAGCTTGCCAGCGAGGGGCAGGCACTGCTCGAACGTCTGACGGGTGAGTCGGCCGACAGCAAGGCAAATCCAATGGCTGTCGCAGGTGAAGATCTCGAACGTATGGCCAGTGATGACAGGCCCAGCGATAACTGGATGATATCGCTGGACTTCAAGGCCGATGCCTTTCGCAATGGTCTTGACCCCCTGTCGTTTATTCGCTACCTCGGCCGCATAGGTGAAATTGTCGACATCATCACTCTGACCCATAATTTGCCCGAGGCCAACGAACTCGATGCCGAGTCCTGTTATCTGGGGTTTCGTATCGCGTTTTACAGCGAGGCAAGCAAGGAAGATATACAGGGTGTTTTTGAATTCGCCTATGACGATTGCGAGATTCGCATTCTGGCGCCAAATTCGCAACAAACTCATTATCTCAACCTGCTCGATAACCTGCCTGAAGACAAGGTCGACAGGCTGGGCGAAATCATGGTGTCGATAGGCGCTATCACGCAGCGCGAACTCGATGGTGCGCTCAACGTGCAGGAAGGCGCCATCGACGAGGCCATGGTCAATCCCGGCCAGGGTGTCAAACCGCTCGGGGAAATACTGGTTGAGCGCAAGGTCGCCGCCAAGCCGGTGGTCGAGCAGGCGCTGAAAAAACAGGAGCAGAGCCGTGACAAGGCCAGCCAGGAATCACGTTTCATTCGTGTCGATGCGGCGCGTCTCGGACAATTGATCAACCTGGTTGGCGAACTGGTTATATCCAACGCAGCCGTCAAGCTGATGGTTGAGCAGCATGGACTGGCCGATGTGCAGGAAGTGGTGGCCGAGGTCGAGCATCTCGTCGAAAACATTCGTGATCATGCGCTGGAACTGCGCATGGTGCCCATCGGCGATACCTTCACTCGCTTTCGTCGCGTGGTGCGTGACGTCAGTCGCGACCTGGGTAAAGAGATCGAGCTGGTTATCACCGGTGGTGAGGCCGAGCTGGATAAAACCGTGGTCGAAAAAATCAATGACCCACTGACCCATCTGGTGCGCAACTCCCTCGATCATGGCATCGAAACCCCCGAGCAGCGCAAGGCCAAGGGCAAGCCCGAAACCGGAACGCTGCGCCTCAACGCATTACACGACTCGGGTCATATCGTGATTCAGATCGCTGACGATGGCGCGGGTCTCGATGCAGAACGTATACGTGCCAAAGCGGAAGCCAATGGCCTGATTCAACCGGGACAAAGCCTGAGCAAGCGTGAGTTGTTCCGCCTGATATTCGAACCCGGGCTGAGCACCAAGGAGACGGCCAGCAATCTGTCAGGCCGCGGCGTGGGCATGGATGTGGTGAAACGCAATATCGAGGCATTGCGTGGCAGTGTCGAGGTCGACAGCGAGCCCGACAAGGGGACGCTGGTCACAATTCAATTACCGCTGACGTTGGCGATTATCGATGGATTCATGGTGGGCGCAGGCAAGGAGCATTATGTCATCCCGCTGGGCATGGTCGAGGAATGTGTCGAGATGGAATCCAACGACTGGAGCCTCGAAGAAAACCGACATTACGTCAATCTGCGTGGTGATGTCATGCCCTATCTGCGGCTGACGGAATTTTTTGATACACCGGTTGAGCGCCAGCAGGGCAAGCGCCGCGAAAGCCTCGTGGTCGTTCGCTTCGGCCGCAACAGGGCGGGTTTTGTAGTCGACGAATTGTTCGGTGAGCTGCAAACCGTTATCAAACCCCTCGGCAAGCTGTTTGAACACCTTAAGGGTATTAGCGGAGCGACCGTGCTGGGCAGTGGTGAGATCGCCCTGATTCTTGATGTGCAGGGGCTGATCGACCTGGCCGGTGGGCACAAGACCGCTATCAAGCAGGTCGCCAGCGCATGACAAGCCCTGCCCATTCGAACGAGTTTCTCGGAGTAATTCCATGGCTGAATTAATTACCGGTTTTAACGCCAGCATACAGGTTGAACATCAGCAGGAAGAAGAGCAGGCAACGCAGTACCTGACCTTTCGCCTGGCCGGCAAGCTGTATGCCATCGGCATTCTGGATGTCGATGAAATCATCGAACCCAGCGACATTACCGAGATGCCGCGCTCACCCGATTATATTCGAGGTGTCATTAATCTACGCGGCAATGTCGTGCCCGTAATCGACCTGACCGCGCGCATGGGTCATGGCATTACCAGCATCAACAAGCGCAGTTGCATCGTCATGGTCGAGGTGGCCAACAGCCGCGGCGTCGCACAGGCGCTGGGCATGCTGGTCGATGCAGTCAACGAAATTGTCGAGATCGGGCAGGCCAATATCAGGCCGGCGCCGGATATGGGTGAATCGCTCGACACCCGTTTTATCCAGGCGATGGGCCGGGTGGATGAAAACTTCTTCATCCTGCTCGACATCCAGCATGTGCTGTCGTCTGAACAGGTTACCCGTCTTGGCCAGTTATCCGATCATGCCGAGTTCAGTGCGGCAGCCAGTCAGAAAGCCGGTGAAAATTAACAGTGTTTTGTTATATCGATTTTGCTTGAGGAGTCCATGAAATGTTCAAGAATTTGAGATTAAGTGCGCAGATCAGTCTGGGTTATGCGGCCGTTATGCTTATGCTTCTGGTCGTTTCGATCAGCGCTTTCATTGGGCTCGAGAGGGCGATGGGCGGGTTTGACGATTATCGCAATCTGGCGCGGGATTCAAATCTGGCGGCGAAGGTTGAGACTGAAATGCTCGTGGTCCGCATGAGTGCTAAAGACTTTCTTATCAAACACAGTGACCAGGCGGTGGCGAAATTCAAGGAGGATTTCGGTCATCTGGAAGCGAATGTCAAGCTCGCGGAAAAGGAAATTCTCAAGCCCGAACGAGCAAGCAAGGTCGCCTACGTGTCGGGTGCAATCAAGACATATTCTGCAGCCTTCGATAAGGTCGTCGACCTGATGCATCGGCGCACCAAGGTGATTGACGAGCAGCTCGACCCAAATGGTTTGGCGATGCGCAAAGCGATGACGCAGATCATCGAAAGCGCTTACAAGGATCAGGATGCCGAAGCGGCTTTTCTGGCCGGGCGCGTGCAGGAATCGCTGTTATTAGCCCGGCTATACGCCAATAAATACCTGGTCACCAATGAGCAGGCAGACGCCGATGTCGCGCACAAGGAGCTGGATACAAGCGTCACCCAACGCGCAAAGGAACTGGAAAAAAGCGTCCAGAACGAGCAGCGTCGCCGGTTGTTCGACGAATTCATCCGCGCCAAGGAGGCCTATGCATCGGCCCTGGATGATATCAACGAGATTATCGTCGAGCGTAACAATGTGATTACGAACCAGCTCGATGCAACCGGCGTCAGTGTGGCCAAGGCAACCCAGGAGGTCATGCTGTCGGTGCAACAGGACCAGGATGCCCTGGGTCCGGTGGTTAAGCAGAATAACGAATCGACAGTGACCATGGTTGTGGCGATTTCGGTTATAGCGGTATTGTTGAGTATCCTGATTTCATGGTTCCTCGTGCGCCTGATCAAGAAACCGCTGGGTGGTGAGCCGCGCGACATGGAGGCTATCGCACTGCGCCTTGCCGAGGGTGATCTGAATATTCATTTCACCAACCGCGAGCAGGCCACCGGTGTCTACGCCGCCATGATCACCATGGTCGAGCGTATATCGGATGTCATCCAGCGGGTGCGTTCGGGTGCGGATAACCTGGCCAGCGCCAGTCAGGAGGTCAGCGCCACTGCACAAACCATCAGCCAGGGTGCGACCGAGCAGGCCGCCAGTGTTGAGGAAACCACCGCGTCGGTCGAGGAGCTCAACTCGTCAGTGCAACAGAATGCCGAAAATGCCCGGGTCACCGATGACATGGCGACCAAGGCGTCGTCCGAAGCCAGTCAGGGTGGTGAGGCGGTCAACCGCACCGTATCCGCAATGAAGGAAATCGCCAACAAGATCGGCCTGATCGAGGATATTGCCTACAAGACCAACCTGCTGTCATTGAATGCCGCAATCGAGGCGGCGCGCGCTGGTGAGCACGGCAAGGGTTTTACCGTGGTCGCGGCCGAGGTGCGCAAGCTGGCGGAAAACAGCCGAGTCACCGCGCAGGAAATCAACGAACTGGCCACCAATAGCGTAGCCATAGCCGAAGAAGCTGGCCGCCTGCTCGAAGAAATCGTGCCCAGTATCGGCAAGACCGCCGACCTGGTGCAGGAGATAGCCGCAGCGTCAGACGAACAGTCCTCCGGCGTCAGCCAGATCAATAGCGCGATGACCCAGCTCGATTCGGCGACCCAGCAGAATGCCTCGTCATCCGAGGAACTGGCGGCGACCGCAGAAGAACTGAGCAGCCAGGCCGAGGCCTTGCAGCAGGCAGTGGCGTTTTTTCAGCTCGCCAATGACGGTGGATCCAATTCGTTTGCAGGTGTGAAACGACCCTCATCCGCCAAAGCGGGTTCGGCCAAGGCGGCAGCGGCCAAGGGCAGCTCGTCCAGAGCGGCCTCCGACCCATTGTTCGACGAGCAGGATTTCGAGCGATTCTGATGGCTGTCGAATCCGGTCAGATGGATTTCTTCAGGCATTGGTAGTGTGAATTTAACGGGTAACAGGCAGTCAGAAAAATGCGCTTAAAAGACATCAAGATGAATTCAAAGCTGATTTCAATCATGCTATTGGTCAGCCTGATCCCACTTGCCGTGGTAGCTTACTGGGCCCAGGAGCAGGCGAAAAGCGCCCTGCTTGAAGGCAGCTATGATCAGCTCACCTCGATGCGCAGCAGCAAGGCGGTGCAGATCGAGGGGTATCTCGAAGAAATGCACCAAGAACTCATCGTATTGGGTGAAACGGTTGGGACCGTGCGCGCCAATGCATTCGATCGCCTTGCTATCATTGCTCAATTGAAAAAGGAAAAGCTACAGAGTTTTATCAACGAATATTTCGCTGATATGAGTGTGCTGGCCGAGTCGTCCGAGACAAAGGATTTGTATCAACGCCTGGTTGCCTACCACGAGGCTACAGGCGTTACGGCTGAAGGCGTTTATGACATCAATACGCAGGGATATAATGCTATTTATAAACAATTTGGGGAGCACATCAGCGAGCGCGCCAGGCAATGGGGTTTTGACGATGTCGTGATGATCTGCGCCAAGCATGGGCATGTCATGTTCTCCACCGATCGCAAACCGGATCTGGGTACCAACCTGCGCTTTGGACCATACAAGGATAGCGTATTACGGCGCGTGTGGGACAAGGTCAGGCAACGCAAGGGCATGGCGGTAGTGGATGTTGAGTTATATGCCGCCGCGGGTGATAAATCCGCCGCCTATGCCGGTTTGCCGCTGTTCAAGGGTGGCGAGATGGTTGGTGTGATGGCGGTGCAGATTTCTCTTGATGAAATCAATGCAATAATGACCGATCGCGATGGTCTGGGCAAAACGGGTGAAACCTATCTGGTCGGGCCCGATAATCTCATGCGCTCTGACTCTTTTTCTGATCCGAATAACCGTTCGCTGCTGGCATCACTTACCAAGCCTGCAACGGGCGCGGTTAAAACCGAGGCCGTCGACCTGGCGCTGAAGGGTGAGCACGGGTCGGATGTGATCATTGATTACCGTGGTGAGCCTGTGCTCAGCAGCTGGATGCCGGTGCGTATCGATGAAGACCTTGCATGGGCCTTCATTGCTGAAATTGATGTAACCGAAGCCTTCAATCCTGTCGATCACGCTGGCAAGGAATACTTTGCCAAGTATCAGCAAACGCATGGTCACTATGACCTGTTTCTGATTGATGGGTCGGGCAAGGTGTTTTATTCGGTCACCCGCGAGGCCGATTTTCAGACCAATATGATCAATGGCAAATACAAGGATTCCAATCTGGGCAAACTGATGCGGCAGGTCATGGCGACGCGTCAGTTCGGCTTTGCTGACTTTGCCCCCTATGCGCCAAGCAATGGAGAACCGGCGGCGTTTGCGGCCATGCCAATCATGCATGGCGAAGAGGTGGAGATGATCGTTGCGGTACAGCTTTCGCCCGAAGTGATCAATGCCATCATGCAGGCGCGCGATGGTATGGGTCAAACAGGTGAAACCTATCTGGTTGGCCCCGATAATCGTATGCGTTCAGACTCTTATCTGGATCCCGAAGGGCATACCATCAAGGCATCGTTTGCGGGTACGATTGAACAAAACGGCGTCGATACAGAGGCTACCCGCGCTGCGCTGAATGGGGACACCGATACCCGCATCATCATCGATTACAACGGTAATCCCGTGCTATCATCGTTTCAGCCCATTAAGGTAGGTGATACCCGCTGGGCGGTGGTGGCGGAGATCGACGAGGCCGAGGTTATGCAGCCGGTGTACCAGTTGATCTGGAGTATCATGGGGGTGGGTGTGGCATTCGCTGCCCTGGTGGTGCTCGTGGCTTACCTGTTTGCGCGCAGTATTACCCTGCCGATTCTACGTACCGTGGACGTGGCCAGGGCGCTGGCCGCGGGTGATCTGACGGTTGAGGTCGAGGTGGATGCAAAGGATGAAACCGGTCAATTGCTAAACTCGATGAAAGAACTGGTCGACAAGCTGCGTTCGATCATTGGTCAGGTGCGTGCCGGCGCGGATAACCTGGCGAGCGCATCGCAGGAAGTCAGCGCCACTGCGCAGACGATCAGCCAGGGCGCCACTGAACAGGCTGCCAGCGTCGAGGAAACCACCGCGTCGGTTGAACAATTGAATGCATCGGTGCAGCAAAACACCGAGAACGCGCGGGTCACCGACAGCATGGCGACCAAGGCGTCCTCGGAGGCAAGTCAGGGTGGCGAGGCGGTGACGCGGACGGTGGCGGCGATGAAGCAGATCGCAGCCAAGATCGGGTTGATCGAAGACATCGCCTACAAGACCAATCTGCTGTCATTGAATGCCGCGATCGAAGCGGCGCGCGCCGGCGAACATGGCAAGGGTTTTACCGTGGTCGCCGCCGAGGTCCGCAAGCTGGCGGAAAACAGTCGTGTCACCGCGCAAGAGATCAATGAACTGGCGACCAGTAGTGTATCCATTGCCGAAGAGGCCGGGCGCCTGCTTGAAGCCATCGTGCCCAGCATCAGTAAAACCGCTGACCTGGTTCAGGAGATTGCGGCGTCTTCGCAGGAGCAATCGTCCGGTGTCAGCCAGATCAATGGCTCCATGACCCAACTGGATTCGGCCACGCAACAGAATGCGTCGTCCTCCGAGCAGTTGGCAGCGACTGCCGAGGAACTCAGTGGCCAGGCCGAGGGCTTGCAGCAGGCGGTCGCATTTTTTCAACTGGAAAAGAGCAGCGGCGCGCGAGCGGCCGCGCGCCGATCGGCGTCTAGCAGCGGCCCGGCCGGGGGTACGGCTAAGTCAGCCAGGGCGCACAGTGATTCATCTGATGCATTGTTCGATGATCAAGATTTTGAGCGCTTCTAAAGCGCAGCGCAGGTGAGCGGCAATGAAAGACCTGATACTGAATATTGCGGATGAGGCGAAAGCGGATTCCAACCAGTTTTTAACCTTTGCGGTGCTCGGCAAGTCCATGGCCATCCGCATCGATGACGTCAAGGAAATCATCGAGATCGGCAATATGACGCGAGTGCCGATGAGCAATCCCTGTATTCGTGGCGTGATCAACCTGCGCGGTAATGTGGTACCGGTGGTCGATCTTGGCGCGCGCCTGCAAAAACACCTGATCGAGCTGGACAAGCGCAGTTGCATCGTGCTGGTCGAGACCCATCAACAGAACGAGTCCCAGGTGCTGGGCATGCTGGTTGACCAGGTCAACGAGATTCTCGACATCGAGCCGCAGAACATGCAGAAAACACCGGAGTTCGGTACCGAGATTCGTCCTGAATTCATCGAATACATGGGGCGGACCAGTGATGATTTTATCATTGTGCTCGCGCTTGATCGCGTGCTGGCCATCGATGAACTGGCGTCGCTGGCTCAGTTGTCGGGGTCAGCGCCTGAGCAGGTCGATGCAAGTCTCCCGGCGAGCGATTAATGTATTGTGCCGCGACCTTCATAAACAGGGTTATCGCTACTCATAAATCGTATGGAAATCTCACCCATTACCGATGAACAATTTCTCCGCTTCAAGGACCTGATTTACAAAGAGGCCGGCATCTCGCTGGCCGCACAGAAAAAGGCCCTGGTCGCCGGGCGGCTGGCCAAGCGCCTTAAACATTACCAGTTGCAGGATTATGGTCAGTACTACCGGCTGCTGAACCAGCCGCAGCATTCCGGTGAATTTCAGATGATGGTCGATCTGTTAACCACCAACGAAACCTATTTTTTCCGAGAACCCCAGCATTTTGATTTTTTGCGCGACGTGGTGCTGCCTGCAAAAAGGGGTCAGGATATCAATATCTGGAGCGCGGCCTGTTCATCCGGTGAGGAGGTCTACACCCTGGCCATGGTGCTGGCGGACAAACTGGGCAAGAGCCCGTGGCAGGTCATGGGTTCCGATATCAGCACGCGTATGCTGCAAAGTTGCGAGCGGGCGGTTTATCCCCTTTCGCGCGCCAGCCACATGTCCGACTATTTTCTGCGCAAATATTGCCTGAAGGGCGTGCGCGAACAAGAGGGCATGTTATTGATCGATCGCCGCCTGCGTGAACGTTGCAGCTTTCGCAAGATCAACCTGATGGAAACCTTGCCTTCGATGGCAAAGTTCGATGTCATCTTTGTGCGTAATGTCATGATCTATTTCGATGCGCCGACCAAGACCCGGGTGGTCGATCGTCTGCTGCAGGCGCTGAAACCCGGCGGTTACCTGATTACCAGCCACTCGGAAAGCCTGCACGGTATCAGCGATGCGGTACGTATGGTCAAACCATCGATTTATCAGAAACCCGAGCGAGCGGCACGCACTTGAGAGTTGTCCGACATGCCGATCTCAAGCGCATAGTCATCGACCCGGGTGAGTATTATGTCAGCAAGGAGAACCTGATTATTTCGACCTTGCTGGGGTCCTGTGTGTCGGCCTGTTTATGGGATCCGATACACCGGGTGGTGGGTATGAACCACTTTCTGCTGGCGCACAAGCGGTATCAGCATGATGGCCATATCATTGAGTCTGAAGCAGGCCGCTATGGCATACATTCGATGGAACTGTTAATCAACTCGATGCTAAAGCTTGGCGCGCAGCGTCGCTTGTTGCGCGCCAAGGCCTTTGGTGGTGGCAATGTATTGCCCACAACCGGGGGTGGTCACGATAACTTCTATGCGGTTGGTGAGGTTAATAGCCGATTCATTCGCGAGTTTCTCGACAGTGAAAATATCCCGCTCGACAAGGAACATCTGGGCGGGAAGATAGGCCGGGTCATCCATTTTCATTCGATGGATTATTCGGTGTATATGAAACGTATCGAACACCAGCGAGAGGTTCAGGTGGTCGAGCAGGAGCATCGCTACTGGGAGCGCGAGATCAGGCAGCACGAACAGGAAGAACAGCACAGTCGTCCTTTGCAGATATGGGATTGAGATAACGTCATGGCTATCAAGGTATTAATTGTCGATGATTCGGCGGTAGTGCGCCAGGTTCTAACGCAGCAGTTGAGCACGGCCAGCGGAATACAGGTGATAGGCGCGGCCTCTGACCCCATATTTGCGATGAAGAAAATGGAAGATCAATGGCCTGATGTCATCATTCTCGATATCGAAATGCCGCGCATGGACGGCATTACCTTTCTCAAGAAGATCATGTCGGAGCGACCGACCCCGGTGGTCATCTGCTCGACCCTGACCGACAAGGGCGCCGAGGTCACCATGCAGGCGATGTCGGCAGGCGCGGTGGACATCATCACCAAACCCAAGGTTCAGCTCAAAGGCTTCCTGCAGGATCACAAAACGCTGCTGCAGGATACGATCAAGGCGGCGGCGGCCGCGCGTGTGCATAAAATGCGAACACCCGCCGCGCATCTTGAACCAAGCCCCAAACTCAGGGCCGACGCGATGTTGTCGTCGTCGTTAAAACCCATGTCCGAAACCACTGATCGCGTGGTTGCCATAGGCACTTCGACCGGCGGCACCCAGGCGCTGGAACGTGTGTTGACCGCGTTGCCGCGCACCGTGCCGGGCATCGTCATCGTGCAGCATATGCCCGAACAGTTCACCGCGGCATTTGCGGCGCGGCTCAATAATCTTTGCGATATCACGGTCAAGGAAGCGGAAAACAATGAACGCGTTATGCCCGGACTGGCCCTGATTGCCAATGGTGGCAAACACATGCTGCTGCGACGCAGCGGCGCCCAGTATCGTGTCGAGATCAAGGATGGTCCGCTGGTCAGTCGGCATCGCCCATCGGTTGACGTATTGTTCCGCTCGGTAGCCAACGCGGCCGGCCGCAACGCACTTGGCATCATCATGACTGGTATGGGTGATGACGGTGCGCATGGTCTGCGCGAGATGCATAATGCCGGCGCTTATACCATCGCCCAGGATGAAAAATCCTGCGTGGTTTATGGCATGCCCAAGGAGGCAGTCAAGCTCGGTGGCGTCGATGTCGAGGTCGCGCTCGATGAAATTCCCAGACTCATCATGAAAAAGGCCTGAGCAATGGTGGAGGCGCCTGACCCCAGCGTGCAAACCTCCCAATCTGGCATCCTCAGCCAGACGCGAACTCGGCTGGTGATTGCGTTCAGTGTGTTGATCGCGCTGGCTGTCGGTTTTTTATTGTTGGGCAATTTCCGCTTTGCTCTCAATGCGCTGAAGGATGATTTCACCAAGGAAGCGGCTATCTACTCAGACACCTTTTATGCGTTGCAAAAATCGGCCGAGAGCGACCTGCTGCTGGTGTCGTCCATCATCGCCAGTGATCATGAGGTACAGCGCCTTTTTTTATACGGGCGAGAAGCTGTGGAAGCGGAAGGTGGCGGTGCGGGTGGCAAGCGCGCGGCTGAGCTACGACAGTTGCTGTTTGATCTGGTCAATCCGCGCTGGGATTTTGCCAGCCAGAAGCTGGAAGCAAGCCAATTGCATTTTCACCTGGCTCCGGGCGCGACAAGTTTTCTGCGTATACATCGCCCGGATAAATTTGGTGATGATTTGTCTGACGTTCGCCACAGCGTGGTCGATACGAATACTGAAGAGTCCCCTCGTTCAGGTTTTGAGATGGGGCGAATGTATGCCGGCGTGCGCGGGGTAGTGCCGGTGTTTGCTCAGATAACAGCTAACCAGCCGCCTGTTCATGTCGGTGCGCTGGAGACTGGTTTGTCTTACCAGACAATCGTCGATACGGTCAAGGACATCACCGGCAGTGATGTTACGGTGCTGTTGAATAGCCCCCAGGCTGAGTCGATCATGTGGTCGGACAGTATCGAGCGGCTTCGAGATCAAAGGCTGTCCGATGCTTTTATCGTCGAGGCGAGTAGTAGCGTTTTGCCGCCGTCGATTTTCGAATACCTTGGCCCTGCGCCGACTGGCTCACAGACAAAAAGTGCGCGAGCCCAGTTTATTACTGCAGGCGAAAGTCATTACATTGCCACCTTTTTCCCGTTGCGTGATTACCTGGGCAATAAACAGCAGGCGCGTGGTTCGGTTGGGCATGTGGTCATCTGGCAGGATGTCAGTGAGCGGATGGATGAGTTTCGCCATAATCAGCAACAAACGCTGCTGCTTGGCATATTTGCCTACCTGCTGGTTGAATTACTCATGATATACGGGATTCAGCGCGTGACCCGGAATCTGCGCAGCGAAGTACGTTCCAGCGCCAGGGCGTTGACCCGCAGCTATACCCAGCGCCAGTTTTTCAAACAGATTCTCGATAATGTCGAGGAAGGGGTTTATCTCATCAATGAGACGGGCGCCTTTGAATTTGTCAACAAGACGGCCATTGACCAGACGGGTCATGACGCGGACAGCCTGCTAGGCATGTCGGTAGCGGATGTGGATGTGGAATTTGATTTTGACAAATGGCCTGAGCATTGGCGGCAACTCAAACAGTTCGGACACATGTTGTTTGAAAGTGTGCACCAGGACCACGAAGGGAATACCTTTCCGGTCGAGATCAATGCCAATCTGATCAGCTATAACGGTCGCGATTACAACCTTGCCCTGGTGCGCGATATCAGCGTGCGCAAGCAACACGAGCAGGAGCTTCAGGACAGCGGTGAACGCTATCGCTCGATCATCGCGACCGCGCGGGATGGCTTCGTCATGGCCGACGCCCAGGGCAGGGTTATCGAGGTCAACGAAAGTTATTGCCGAATGACGGGGTTTGCGCGCGGGGAGCTGTTACGGCGACCCATTGCCGAGCTTGAAGCCATCGAGGATGAGAGCGATGTGGCTGCCCATATCGAGCATATCATGACGCATGGAGACGACATATTTGAAAGCGCCCACTGGCGCAAGGATGGCACGACAATACCGGTTGAGGTCGCCGTCAGTTATACGGCCCGTGAAGGCGGGCGTTTCTTCTCGTTTGTTCGCGATATTCATGAACGTAAGCTGCAGGAAAGGTTGAGCAAATTGCGTGACAGCCTGAGTTTGCTGGCGCATCAGGGGGGTGTTGAGGAGGTGTTGCGCGCGGCGCTGGATGAGGCCGAGGCGTTGACGCACAGTGATATCGCTTTCTACCACTTCGTTGACCCGGGTGAGCAGACGATCTCCCTGCAGACCTGGTCGAGTCGAACCTTGAACGAGATGTGTACTGCGACAGGGGAAGAGCTGCATTACCCTGTCAGCGAGGCGGGGGTCTGGGTCGACTGTATCCATCAGCGCCGTGCGGTGATTCATAATGACTATGCCTCGTTAACCCACCGCAAAGGCTTGCCGGAAGGCCATGCTCCGCTCACTCGCTTTGTGACCGTGCCGGTGTTTCGCGATGATGCGATCGTGGCCATTATCGGGGTCGGCAACAAGCAGTCATTCTATGAAGAGAAGGATGTCAATATTCTAAGCCGGGTCGCCGATATGACCTATGATTTCGCCCGGCATAGCGAAACCAAACAGCATGTCGAGTACATGGCCTACTACGATGTGCTCACCGGTCTGCCCAACAGGGAGTTATTGTTCGAGCGCCTCAAGCAGAATATCGCGCAACACGCGCGCTCGGGAAAATTGCTGGCGCTGTGTTATCTCGATCTGGATGGCTTCAAACCCATTAATGATGAGCACGGCCATAATGTCGGCGACCAGCTCCTGATTCGTCTTGGCCAGCGCCTGCAGTCGACGTTGCGTCAGGGTGACACGATTGCGCGTATCGGCGGCGATGAATTCGTCATTCTATTGAATGCGCTGGAAACCTCCGGCGAGGCCGAGGTCATCGTCAAGCGCCTCATCAGCGAGACCAGCACGCCGTTTGATGTCGCCGGCAACAGGCTTTATGTCTCTGCATCAGTAGGCATCACCCTGTACCCGACCGATGATACCAATCCCGATACCCTGCTCAGGCATGCCGATCAGGCCATGTATATCGCCAAGGGACTGGGTAAGTCGCGCTACAAGATGTACGAGTTGATCGAGGAGGAGACCCAGCGTTCGCGCAGGGAGGTGCAACAGGAAGTTCACGACGGCCTGAAGAACAATGAGTTCGTGTTGTATTTTCAGCCGCGCATCGATCTGAAGTCGGGCAACGTGGTGGGCGCCGAGGCATTGATTCGCTGGCGTCATCCGGAAAAAGGCCTGTTACCGCCCGGCGCATTCCTCGGTCATGTCGAGGGCACGGCGGATGAGATCGCGCTGGGCGAATGGGTGGTGCGTCAGGCCCTGGCGCAATTGTCAGCCTGGCGTGACAGCGGAATCGAGCTGCCCGTCAGTATCAACATCAGCCCGGACCATATACAGAAACCCGGATTCGCCCAGTTCCTGCGTGAATCGCTGGCCGAGTATCCGCCACAGCTGGCTGAGCATGTTGAGCTTGAGATCCTTGAAACGGCGGCCATTGGTGATCTACAGAAGGTCGCCGAGGTTATGCAGGAGTGTACCGAGAGCGGGGTCAGCTTCTCGCTCGATGACTTTGGCACCGGTTATTCATCGTTGACCTATTTCCACCAGTTGCCCATCAGTGTGCTCAAGATCGATCAGAATTTCGTGCGCCAGATGCTCGAACAGGTCGGCGACCTGGACATTGTCAAAGGTGTCATTTCCCTGGCCAGAACGCTGAATCGTCCGGTGGTTGCCGAGGGGGTCGAGAATATCGAGCTGGGTTTGATGCTGCTCGATCTGGGCTGTCAGTTCGCCCAGGGTTACGGCATTGCCAAACCCATGCCCGCCAGCCGCATGGAGCGCTGGCTGAAGAACTGGCGCAACAACCGCGAATGGCGTGGGTTAGATGCCGCGGCGGCCTCAATGGGGCAGGAACTGGAGCTCAAGGTCGCGCTATTCAGCCATCGTCGATGGCAGGCCAGCGTCATGAAATATCTCACCGTGTCAGGCGCCAGTGAAAAGCCGCAGCTCGATGAAAAACAATCGGAGTTCGAGCGCTGGTACCAGGGTGTCGGGCGCGCGCGTTATGGCGCACATGCGCTTTATACCTTCATACCGCCGCGGCATCGACTGGTGCACAAGCTGGCGCGTGACCTGGTGATGTATGTCGATAACGGGGATACCAATGCAGCCCTGGCCTTGATAGAGGTGTTCAACAACGCCTGTGCGGATCTGATCGATAAGCTGCAGGGACTGGAAAACAGCTGAACGCGGATCACAGGCGGCACAAAATGTTTGACATACCAACTGGTCGGTATTATAAACAGACCGGTCGGTATGTTGGCGTACTCCCATGTCTCAATCCAATCCATCTTCAACCCAGGTTCCGGATAGCTACTGGTGGCGTCCGCTCGAGGACGATTCATCCAGCGATACGCGGTCGCGTATTCTGTCCGCCGCTTACCGGGAAATTCATCTAAACGGATTTCAGGCGGCCAGCCTCAACGCGATTCTCGCGCATACCGGTGTGTCCAAGGGCGCGCTGTATTATCACTTCCCCAACAAGACCGAACTTGGCTATGCCGTGGTCGATGAGGTTATCGCGCGGCGCATTCACCTGAGTTTCGTGCAACCGCTGGAACAGTCGGATGACGCCATTGAAGCCCTGATCGCGCTGATCGAACAGGCCGGAAACGCCTTTACCCTGCGCGACATTGAACTGGGTTGTCCTCTCGGCAGCCTGGCCCAGGAAATGGCGGGCATCGATGACGGTTTTCGCCAGCGCCTCAATGCCATCTACGAGTTGTGGTATGGCGCCATTATTCGAGCCGTCGAACAGGCGCGCGCAAGCGGGCGGATTATCGACTCGGTCATTCCTGAGCAGGTTGCGGTCATGGTCGTCGCCACGCTCGAAGGTTGCCTCAGCGCAGGCAAGATATCCCAGGATCTGAACAAACTGCTGGCATGTGGCGAAGGCCTTGTCCAGTACCTGAAACTGATACAGAAAAAATAGGGGCGCATCATGATAAGCGGCTACGCACGCTGGATAATTCGTTATAAATGGCTGATTGTGCTGGCCAGCATCGTGGTCGTATTCGCCATGGCCGCCGGGGCGCGCAACCTGGTGTTCACCAACGACTACCGGGTGTTTTTCAGCAAGGAGAACCCGCAGTTGCAGGCCTTCGAAAACCTGCAGGATACCTATTCCAAGAACGACAACATCATGGTGGTGCTGGTGCCGGAGGATGGCAACGTCTTCACCGAGGCCAATCTCAAGGCGGTGTTGTGGTGGACCGAGCAGGCCTGGCAAACACCGTTTTCGACGCGGGATCGACTCGATCACCAATTTTCAGCATACCCGCGCCGAGGGCGATGATCTCATCGTGGAAGACCTGGTGTTCGCTGACGAGGCCCTGACGCCAGACAAACTCGGCGAGGTCAAACGCATCGCCACCCACGAGCCCCTGCTAGTCAACCGCCTGGTATCGCCGCGCGGGCACGTCACCGGCATCAATATCACCATTGAATTGAAGGGTGAGAATCCCACCGAGGAAAACCCGCTGGCGGTCAATTTCGTACGCGACCTGAAGCAGCAGTTCATGCAGGAATTCCCGGGCATCGATGTCAAGCTGACCGGTATCATCATGATGAACAGCGCGTTCCCCGAGGCCAGTCAGTATGACATGCAGCATCTGGTGCCGTTCATGTTCCTGGTCTTCGTCATCATCCTGTTCTTCTGGGTGCGCGGTTTCAGTGGCACTATCGCGACCTTTTTTGTCATCGTGTTCTCCATCGTCGGCGCCATGGGATTGGCCGGTTGGCTCGGCATCAAGCTGACGCCCCCGTCGTTTTCGGCGATCATGATCATTCCAACCATGTCGATCGCACACTCGGTGCATATCCTGATGAACTTTCTCATCGCCATGCATCAGGGCGAGAGTAAACATGAGGCCATGGTCGACAGTCTGCGCATCAACATGCAGCCGGTGTTTTTGACAACGGTGACCACCTGCATCGGTTTTCTCAGTATGAACTTCTCCGATGCGCCGCCGTTTCGTGACCTGGGCAATATCGTCGCCATGGGGGTGGTCATCGCCTGGTTATTGAGCATTGGTTTTCTGCCGGCCATGATGATGATTCTGCCGGTCAAGGAACGCGTGGTCGAAAGCCGTTCAAGCCGACTGATGATCGCCCTGGCCGAGTTCGTCATCGCCCGGCGCAAGGTGCTTCTGGTGGTCATGGGGCTGGGCATACTGACACTGATTTCGTTCGTGCCCAAAAACGATCTGAACGACGAATTCACCAAGTACTTCAGTACCGAGATCGAATTTCGCCGCGATGCCGACTTTGTCTCGGATAACCTGAGCGGTCTGTACCTGATCGATTATTCGCTGGAATCAGGCGAGGCCGGCGGCATCAGCGACCCGGATTTTCTCCGCCACGTCGAGAATTTCGCCAACTGGTTGCGCGACCAGCCCGAAGTTATCCATGTCAACGTGTTGACCGATATCTTCAAACGGCTCAATCGCAACATGCATGGCGATGATCCCGACTGGTACAAGATCCCGGACGAACGTAACCTGGCGGCGCAATATTTGTTGCTGTACGAGATGTCGTTGCCTTTCGGACTCGATTTGAATAACCAGATCAATGTCGATAAGTCGTCAACCCGCATGACCGTCATGCTCTACAACATGTCGACCAGCCGCGTGCTGGCGCTGGAACAGCGCGTGCAGGACTGGCTACGCGTCAACACGCCGGCCAACATGCATAACGATGGCGCCAGCCCGACCATCATGTTCAGCCATATCGGCTTTCGCAATATCCGCGCGATGCTGCTGGGCACCACCGTGGCGCTGGTGTTGATCTCGCTGATCCTGATCTTCGCCCTGCGTTCGTTGCGCATCGGTCTGATCAGCCTCGTGCCCAACCTGTTTCCAGCAGGCATGGCCTTTGGCCTGTGGGCCGTCACCGTCGGCCAGGTCGGCCTGGCGCTGTCGGTAGTCACCGGCATGACGCTGGGTATAGTGGTCGATGACACGGTGCATTTCCTCAGCAAATACCTGCGCGCGCGGCGCGAGAAGGGCTTCGATGCGCCGGATGCCGTGCGTTACGCCTTTAGCACGGTGGGCCTGGCGCTGGTCGCCACCTCGGTGGTGCTGGCGCTGGGTTTTCTGGTACTGACCCAGTCGGCCTTTGCGCTCAACTCCGACATGGGCCTGATGACCGCGGTGACCATCGTGTTCGCGTTGCTGGCCGATTTTCTGTTACTGCCGCCATTGCTGATGGCGCTCGATCGAAGAAACAAGGAGACCCCTAATGCCTAGAACACTGCTGTTGATTTTGCTTGCCCTGACGCCGCTAACACTGGTGGCCCAGACGCCCGAGGAAAAGGGCCTGGATATCGCCAGGGCAGCCGATGCCTATGACGCCGGGTTCGTCGATTTTACCGCCAACATGGTCATGACCCTGACCAACCGCAAGGGTGAAACCTCGACCCGCCAGATTCGCATACGAACCCTGGAGGTGCCGGGTGATGGCGACAAGAGCATGTCGATCTTCGATGAACCGGCGGATGTCAAGGGAACCGCCATGCTGACCTATTCGCATGGTCTGGAGCCGGATGATCAATGGCTATACCTGCCCGCGATCAAACGAGTCAAACGCATCAGCTCGCGCAATAAATCTGGCCCCTTTATGGGGAGTGAGTTCGCCTTCGAGGATATCGGGTCACAGGAGGTCGAGAAATACAGTTACAAGTGGCTGCGCGACGAGGCCTGCGGCGAATGGCAATGCCATGTGCTGGAGCGCACACCCGCGTATGAATTTTCCGGCTACACACGCCAGATTGTATGGCTGGACACCCAGGCCTACCGCATGCTCAAGGTTGAATTCTATGATCGCAAGAACGAATTGCTCAAGGTACTCGAGGCCTCGGGATACCAGCAGTATCTCGATCATTACTGGCGACCCGGCGTCATGCAGATGGATAACAAACAGAACGGCAAGGCCACGACCCTGGAGTGGACTGATTACCAGTTCAAAACGGGTTTGTCCGATCGCGATTTCAACCCTCAGTCATTGAAACGCCTGCGTTGATCGCATGATGAAAAAAGCATACCTGTTGCTGTCGTTGGGCTTGCTGGCGACGCCGCCGCTGGCGGCGCTCGATTTTTCCGGCAATGTGGCGGCCGAGGCGCAGTGGTTTCCGCGCACGGCGCAATTTGCCGGGCAGTTCGATGATAACCTGACCCTGGCGTTTCAGCCCAAGCTGCGCCAGCACTGGAACGAGCGTCGAGATGAAATCACCCTGGAACTTTTTCTGCGCGCTGACCATAGAGATGACCAGCGCCAGCACGCCGATATTCGCGAATTGAAGTGGCTGCATGTCAGTGGTGACAATGAATGGCGAGTGGGAATAGATTCGGTGTTCTGGGGCGTCACCGAATCGCAGCACCTGGTCGATGTCATCAACCAGACCGATCGTCTCGAAGGCTTCGATGGCGAGGACAAGCTCGGTCAGCCCATGCTGCATTTCACGACGATACAGGACTGGGGCGTATTCCACGTATTCGTTATGCCGGGCTTTCGCGAGGCCGAATTTCGTTCGCCCGATGCACGCCTGAGGCTGCCCCTGCCGGTGGATACGTCGCTCACCCGATATGAATCATCCGATGGCGATGAACATATCGATGTGGCGTTGCGTTATACCCATTTTATCGGCGATCTGGAATTGGGCCTGTCCCTTTTCGATGGCACCAACCGTGAGCCGTTGTTGACGCCGGGATTGAACGGGCAGGGCCAGCCGGTGCTCATTCCGCTGTACGAGCAGATGACCCAGTTCGGCCTCGATATGCAGGTCATTGTCGAAAACTGGTTATGGAAGCTGGAGTTCATCCATCGTGATGTGAACTCGGAGGCCTTCAATGCGCTGACGGCCGGATTTGAATATACCTTTTACGGAATTTTCGATACGGCGGTCGATCTGGGTACGCTGGTGGAGTATTCGCATGATGACCGCAAGCTCAATCCCGGCGTATTCGATAATGATGTGTTCGCCGGAATGCGCTTTGCGTTTAACGATGTGCAGAGCAGTGAGTTGTTGGCGGGGATCATAGTGGATACCGACAAGCAGAGTCAGACCGTGCGTGTCGAGGCCAGTCGGCGGCTGGGAGATAGCTGGAAGTTGACCGGTGAGATACAGGCCTTCTCGAATGTCGATGTGGCTGATCCGTTGTTTGCGTTTTCGCGCGATGATTTCTTATTGCTGGAGTTGGCGTATTATTTTTAGGGTCTGTTAACGCCCAAGAGGTATATCGAGGGTTCTTAATCCTGGGCCTTTTGGCGTCTGGTCACGCGGTTTTTGCGTGTGAAACCATAACGCCAGGGCACTGACTGCGGCCAAGCCGAACGGCTAGGTCGTCAAAATCTCAACCGCCTCCAGATACTTGTCCCGGGTCTTATCCAGAATCTCCAGCGGAATATGCGGCCCGGGCGCCTTCTTGTCCCAATCCAGCGTTTCCAGATAATCGCGAATGAACTGCTTGTCGAACGATACAGGGCTTTCGCCAACCCGGTACTGGTCAGCCGGCCAGAAGCGCGAAGAGTCAGGCGTCAATACCTCGTCGGCCAGCACCAGCTGTCCGTTTTCATCGAGTCCGAATTCGAACTTGGTGTCGGCGATGATGATGCCGCGCTGACGCGCATAATCGGCCGCCATCCTGTAGATCTTGAGGCTGACGTCACGTATCTGTTCGGCCAGTTCCTGGCCTATGATCCTGGCGGATTCAGCAAACGAGATATTGATGTCGTGATCGCCCACATCAGCCTTGGTTGACGGGGTGAAGATAGGCTCGGGCAGTTGTTGCGCGAGTTGCAGCCCGGCCGGTAGTTGGATGCCGCAGATGGCGCCGCTGCTCTGGTAGTCTTTCCAGCCAGAGCCGATGATATAGCCGCGCACAATGGCCTCGACCGGTACGGTTTTGAGCCGCTTGACGATGACCGAGCGGTCCTTGAGCAATTCGTAATCGCTGGCGGAGACGTAATCGGCCAGATTCAGATCGCTCAAATGATTGGGGATCAACTCACGCGCCTTGTCGAACCAGAAGTTCGAGATCCGGGTCAGGATCGCACCTTTGCCGGCCACAGGATCGGGCATGATCACGTCAAACGCCGAAATGCGATCGGTGGTCACGAACAACAGGTGCTGGCTGTCGATTTCGTATATGTCACGCACCTTGCCGCGGGCGACAAGGGGCAGGTCGAGATGGGTTTCATGGATGGTCGTATTCATGCGCGGATTCTACACTTTTTGCTTCGGTTTGCGCGTATCTTTGCGCTGGCTCAGTTAATTCTCAATAAAATGGTTAAAAACCCCAGAAAAGCAGAGTAAAATCCTCGCTTTTTTCCGCACAGACGGGAGATTTATCATGGCTAAACCCCAGGTCGCCGTTGTGATGGGCAGTAATAGTGACTGGCCGATCATGAAGCTGGCGGTGGAAACGCTGGAAAATTTCAATGTGTCCTGCCTCAAACAGGTCGTGTCGGCGCATCGTACGCCCGACCTGCTGGCGCAGTTTGCCAAATCAGCACGAGACGAAGGGCTGCAATGCATTATTGCCGGCGCCGGTGGTGCGGCGCATCTGCCGGGTATGCTGGCGGCTTATACCTCGGTGCCGGTACTTGGTGTGCCGGTGCCTTCCAGGTACCTGCGTGGCGAGGACAGTCTGTTGTCGATCGTGCAGATGCCCAAGGGGATACCGGTGGCGACCTTTGCCATTGGTGAAGCCGGGGCCATCAATGCCGCGTTGTATGCCGTGGCGATGCTGGCTAATCGCGATGCCGATTTGTTGCAGCGTCTGGACGCGTTCCGCGAGCAGCAAAAGGAATCGGTGTTCGCCATGACCCTGCCGCCCGCTGAAGGCTGATAGCCATGGCCATCATTCCGGGTAGCAGCATAGGCATGCTGGGCGGTGGCCAACTGGGGCGCATGTTCGTGACTGCCGCGCGCCGTATGGGTTATGAGGTGTTGGTGCTCGACCCGGACCCCGCCAGCCCGGCAGGCAGCATGGCCTCTCGGCATCTGGTCGCCCGTTACGATGATATCGCGGCGCTGGATGTGCTGGCCCGAGAATGCGCGGTGATTACCACCGAATTTGAGAATATTCCAGCCGATACGCTGCATTACCTGGCGCGCAGCACACCGGTGCATCCCTCGGCCGAGGCGCTGGCGATTGCCCAGAACCGTATACGCGAGAAAACCTTCGTGCAGTCGTTGGGGCTCAAGACCTCGCCATTCATCGCCTTGCGTAGCGAGGGTGACCTTGACCAGGTCAGACACTGCCGTTTTCCGGCCATTCTGAAGACCTCAACCCTGGGATATGACGGTAAGGGCCAGGCCGTCTGTGACAACGAGCAGGCAGTACGTGAGGCCTATGCGCGGTTTGGCGTTGAATGCATCCTGGAAGAGTTCATTCAACTGGACAAGGAGATATCGGTGGTGCTGTCACGCAGCGCCCGTGGCGAGACCTTCTGCTTTCCAGTGGCTGAAAACTCGCATGCCAACGGCATACTCGATGTCAGCGTGGCCCCGGCCGCGATCAGCGAGGCGCTGGCGACTGAGGCGCGAGAGGCCGCGATGGCGATTGCACAGGGGCTGGACTATCGAGGTGTCATGGCGGTCGAGTTTTTTGTTTCCAGGGCGGGCGAGTTGCTGGTCAATGAAATGGCGCCCAGACCACATAATTCCGGTCATTTCACCCTCGATGCCTGTTATGTATCACAGTTCGAACAACAGGTCCGCATGATCTGCGGGCTGGAATCAGGCAACTGCGCGCTGCATACGCCAGTCGCCATGCTTAATGTACTGGGAGACATCTGGCCCGACGAGGGCTGCCCCGACTGGTTTGCCGTGCTGGCCGACCCGGCCGCGCACCTGCATCTCTACGGTAAAAAGCAGGCGAGAGCAGGGCGAAAAATGGGGCATATCAACTTTCTGGCCAGCGATACCGCGGCGGCCTGCGAGTCTCTCAATGCCTGTCGCCGACTGCTTGGCGCCTGATTCGGTCACTGAATGATGATTTACATCATACTTTACCCATGAATCGTTGTTATTTACTGCGTTTATAACCAGATAAGCTTTGATTCTTTACCCCAGTTGCGTTATAACATTGCGCTCGAACGACAGCCGTGGACGCCGCTGAAGATTCACTATCACATCAGCCAATCTGGTTGCTCGTTACAACAAGAATGATGGTGTCTGACCATCCAAATCTGGAGACTAAGCGATGAAAAAACTAGTGATTGCAGCTGCCGTGGCAGCCACAATTGGTGTATCAACCGCCGCCACCGCACAATGGTTCGGTGACGACAACAACAGCTCCGGCTACGGTCGTGGCGACTGGAACAGCTATGGCAATGGCTATGGCACCTATGATGGCCGCGGAAGAGGTAGTGGTGCGGGTCGTGGTCGTGGTCGCGGCACCGGTGACGGTGAAGGTTCGTTCGATCTGAATATGAAAGCGCGTGGCCGTGGCAACATGGACGCCGATACAGATTGGGATGCCAATACCGATTGGCGTGGCGATGGCTACGGCAGCGGTTCCGGTAACTGGGACGGCCGTGGATACGGTAACAGTTACGGCAACAGCTACAGCCGTGACGGTTATGGTCGTGGTTGGGGCGGTGGCCCTGGTTATGGCGGTGGCCCTGGTTATGGCCGTGGCCCATGGGGTCCTGCTCCGTACGGTTACCCACCTGCGCAGGCTCCGGCACCGGCGCCAGCTCCCGGCCAGTAATTCCACAGCCGGATACACAAAAAAGGCAGCCTCTGGCTGCCTTTTTTTATGCCTGTTTGACAGCCCTGGCGACCGTGTAGGTTTTGCCCTGTTTGATCTTTTCGTAGTTGCCAAACACTTCCTGAAATCCGCGTTTGAAAAACTGACGCAGTCCGGTAATGGTTACGATGTAGAATGACCCACCGGGCGCCAGGTACTCCAGGGCATCGAACAGGTAGATATACAACATCTCTTTCCCCACCTTGGCCGGAATATTCGACACAATCAGGTCAAATTGTTGTTTAGGTATCTGCTCGAAGCCGTTGCTGAGAAAGGTTTCGGTGTTGTTCAGGCCGTTGAGTTCGGCGTTTTTGCGCGCATAATCGACCGCCACGAAATCCTTGTCGACCATCACGGTTTTACCCTGGGGCGCACACTTTGCCATGGTCAGGCCCAGAATCCCGTAGCCGCACCCCAGGTCGAGGCAATTGTCGCTGTGGCCGATTTCCAGAAATCGCAAAAGCAGGGCCGATCCCTCATCGATGGTCCTCGGAGAAAACAGCCCCCAGGTTGTTTTAAGCACAAAAAAATGGCCCTTTTGTACGGTTTCGACGGTCATGTCCTGTCGAATAAGGTGGTTGTAGTTGGTGAAATCTTTTTGCATTTTGGCGCTAAGAGGTTGATCGAAAAGAGATAATTTAAATGATCCGGGTCATTCAGCGTACATTCAGGTGGGTTGGCTAGACTTTACAAAATCTGGCAGCTTTGACACAATGCCGCGCCGGCTTTAGCCCGCCACGATATAAAAGGCGCATTTTCCGTTAACCATTTTTGGAGATTTTACATGAAACTCTTAACTTCAGTTGTTTTCGCTTCCGCAGTTGCCCTGTCTGGTCAGGTTATGGCTGACGCTGCTGCGGGTAAAGCAGCCTATGCCGCCAAAGGCTGCATCGGTTGTCACGGCGCCAATGGCGTTGCGGTTGTTCCGACCTATCCGACTCTGAAAGGCCGCGATGCCGGCTTCGTCAAGCAGAACCTGACTGAATTCCGCAGCGGCAAGCGTGTTGGCACCACCATGAACGCCATGGCTGCTGGCCTGAGCGATGCGGATATCGAAAACCTGGCTGCTTATATCTCTACTTTCTAAGAGTTTCATCGCCTAGTTGAAAAAAGCCGGCATTGCCGGCTTTTTTTATGTCTGCAACGTTTGCCCGGTGCGCAGCGACTGTTGCGTTTGGTAAGCGCCGTCTGTACGCAATCAGGACAGAAAATACTTACCTGTAGTGGCGATCAGGATGGTCGCAAAGCCAACCAGTGTATTGAGTCCGACCAGAAAACGAATCTGCGCCAGATGTTTGGCGGCTGCTGGCACATCATCCTCGTCCAGACGCTGTTTGAGACGCCGGAAGGGTGCAAAGTACACATGAAGAAAGATCAGTATCATGATGACGCCGAGGGTGGTCATGATGTGGATGAACTTGGGTGCGCCTGCAAAGCCGCCATACGGCATGACCAGGGCTATGCCAGTCAGTGGAACCAGCACGATGAGGGCCCATACCAGCGGAAAAAACCGATTGAATACGTGACGCCACAGGCGCAGGCGCAGCGGTGGTTCAAGTTGTGCGACTGCAGCCGGGCGCAGAATCATGTGCGCGAAGAACATGCCGCCCACCCACAGGACAACGCTCAATACATGTAAACCCAGGGCAATTCCCATTGTTGATTCCTCGCCTATTTTTTGCAAAGCGGCGATTTTAGGGCTTTTGCCGCAAAACTTCAGCCCTTATCGTTTTGTGGCTGAAATTTTCGCGCAATTGGTGTACATTCCGCGCTCGATTTTCAAAGCTTCGGGGATTAACGATGACTGATTTTCTGATTGCGCCGTCCATTCTGTCGGCTGATTTTGCTCGTCTGGGCGAGGAAGTAGACAATGTAATTGCCTCCGGCGCCGATGTGGTTCACTTCGACGTCATGGATAACCACTATGTACCCAACCTGACCATTGGGCCGCTGGTCTGCGAGGCCCTGCGCAAGCATGGCGTGACCGCGCCCATCGATGTACACCTGATGGTTAAACCGGTGGATCGTATCATTCCCGACTTTGCCAAGGCCGGTGCGAGCTATATCACCTTTCATCCGGAGGCCTCCGAACATATCGATCGCAGCCTGTCGCTGATTCGTGAGAATGGGTGTAAATCAGGTCTGGTCTTCAACCCGGCGACCCCGCTGGATTACCTGAAATATGTCATGGACAAGGTGGATGTGGTGCTGTTGATGTCGGTTAACCCCGGTTTTGGCGGTCAGAGCTTTATCCCTGCCACTCTCGACAAGCTGCGTGAGGCACGCAAGATGATCGACGAATCCGGTTATGACATTCGTCTCGAAATCGACGGCGGCGTCAAGGTCGATAACATTGCCGAGATCGCCGAGGCAGGCGCCGACATGTTCGTTGCGGGTTCTGGCATCTTTGGTTTCGCCGAGGCGGGTGATGCCCATACCTACGATACCATCGTGAGCAAGATGCGCGCCGAATTGGCCAAGGTCGGTTAGAGGATTCGTTTTTGAGCCTGAAGAAGCCGGAAATGGTGCTGATCGATGTCGACGGCACCCTGGTCGATAGTGTGCCCGATCTGGCGTACTGCGTTGATGAAATGCTGAAACAGCTGGACATGCCTGTTCGGGGCGAGGAAGCCGTGCGTCACTGGGTGGGCAACGGTGTCGAAAAGCTCGTCATGCGCGCCTTGACCAATGATCTTGACGGCGTGCCTGATGACGCCCTGTTCGAACGGGCGTTGCCGGTGTTTCGCGCGTTGTATGCGGAGAATACCTCCAAGCGCAGCCTGTTATACGATGGTGTCATCGAGGGGCTCGATTATCTCAAGCAGAAGGGCTACCGCCTGGGCTGTGTGACCAACAAGGCCGGAGAATTCACCCGACCGATCCTGCGAGATCTGGGAGTGGAACACTATTTCGAAGTAATCATCTGTGGCGACGATACACCGCGCAAGAAGCCTGATCCGCTGCCTTTGCTCACTGCCGCCGAACGTATGTCGGTTGCACCCGAAAACAGCTTGATGCTGGGCGACTCGCAAAGCGATGTGAAGGCCGCCAGGGCCGCGGGATTCCAGATTGTATGCATGAGTTATGGCTACAATCACGGCGAAGATATCCGTAGCTTTGCCCCGGATGCTGTGTTAGATTCGTTTGCGGAACTTCCGCAATACATCTGATTATCCGGTACGATGATTGAGCAACAGTTGAACACAACGGCGCATAGCTGGCGATGGTGATTCCCGCTATCGTAATGCCTGTGCCCGTTAACTCGACTGTGAATCATTGTTATGAACCCGGAACAATTTGAAGCCCTGAAATCCACCTGTAATCGTATTCCCCTCGTCCGAGAGGTCTTTGCTGATCTCGATACGCCGTTAAGCGTTTACCTGAAACTCGCCAACGACCCCTACAGCTATCTGTTCGAATCCGTTCACGGCGGTGAGAAATGGGGGCGTTATTCCATCATCGGCCTGGGTTGCGAGACGCGGCTCAAGGTATTCGGCCACGAGGTGATCATGGAAATGGGCGAAAAGGTGGTCGAGCGCAAAACGGTAGATGATCCACTGCGCTATGTCGAAGATTACATGCAGTCCTTCAAGGTCGCCGAGTTTGATTGCCTGCCTCGATTCAGCGGCGGGCTGGTCGGTTATTTCGGCTACGATACCATTCGCTACATCGAGCCAAAACTGGCCAATAACCCCAATCCCGACAAACACGCAACGCCTGATATTTTATTGATGTTGAGCGAGCAACTGGTGGTTTTCGATAACCTCAGTTCGCGCCTGTATATCATTGTTTATGTCAATCCTGCAGTCGACAATGCCCTGGCGCAGGGGCAGGCCAGGCTCGACGAACTGGTACAACGTATCGAATCCACCGCGCTGAAAATGCCGCCCCAGGTTAATGGGGGCAGTGTCAGTGAGGCGGATTTCGAATCCGAGTTCACCCGTGAAGGTTATATGGATGCGGTGCAAAAAGCGCGTCAATACATCATTGATGGCGATGCCATGCAGATTGTTCTGTCGCAGCGTCTGTCTATCCCTTTCAAGGCTGAACCACTGAATCTGTACCGTGCGTTGCGTGGTCTGAACCCCTCGCCCTACATGTATTACATGAATCTCGGTGATCATTACGTCGTGGGTTCGTCACCCGAGATTCTGGTGCGTCTCGAGCAGGGCCAGGTCACGGTGCGGCCGATCGCGGGCACGCGTCCTCGCGGCGCAAGCGAGGACGAGGATCAAGCGCTCGAAAAAGATCTGCTGAACGACCCCAAGGAACTGGCGGAACACCTGATGCTCATCGATCTCGGGCGGAATGACGCGGGGCGTGTCGCCAAAACCGGCTCGGTGCGCCTGACCGACAAGATGATTATCGAGCGTTATTCGCATGTCATGCACATTGTGTCCAATGTGCGGGCGCAACTTAAGGATGGGCTGAGCGCGATGGACGTATTGCGTGCAACCTTCCCTGCAGGCACGGTATCCGGTGCGCCGAAAATTCGCGCCATGGAAATCATCGATGAGCTCGAGCCGGTCAAGCGTGGTATCTATTCCGGTGCAGTGGGTTACCTGTCATGGAATGGCAATATGGATACCGCCATTGCCATACGAACCGCCGTGATCAAGGATGAAAAATTATATATACAGGCGGGCGCTGGCATCGTTTATGACTCTGTCCCCGAAAATGAATGGGCCGAAACCATGAACAAGGGCCGTGCCATATTTCGTGCGGTTGAACAGGCCCAGTCGGGACTGCTGCCCAGAGATCCCTGTTTCCCAACGCGCAAGGCGACGTCATGAAAGTATTGATGATCGATAATTACGATTCCTTCACCTATAACCTGGTCCAGTACCTGGGCGAGCTCAAGGTCGATGTCGAGGTCGTGCGAAACGATCAGTATACCGTTGAGCAGGTGCAGTCCAATGACGCCAGCCATATCATGCTGTCACCCGGTCCGTGTACGCCGAACGAGGCGGGTATTTCAATGCCGGTCATCGAGGCCATGGCCGGCGTGAAACCGATATTGGGGGTCTGTCTCGGACACCAGAGCATTGGCCAGGTTTTCGGTGGGCGAATTATCCACGCCAGAGAGATCATGCACGGCAAGACCTCGATGGTTTATCACAGCGGTGTCGGTGTCTTCAAAGGGCTGGAAAACCCGTACGAGGCGACGCGTTATCATTCCCTGGTGGTAGAAAAGCAAAGCCTGCCCGACTGCCTGGAGATAACCGCCTGGACGCAAAATCAGGACGGCAGTGTCGACGAGATCATGGGCCTGCGTCACCGTACGCTGGCTGTTGAAGGTGTGCAGTTCCATCCGGAGTCCATTCTGACCCAGTATGGTCACGAACTGCTGCAAAACTTTCTCGATACCAGAATAGCGTAAAACCACAAGGGGGATATTCGATGGATATGCAACAGGCGATCAAGTCGGTGCTGGCGCGCCAGAATCTGTCGCGTGACGACATGACCGGAGTCATGCAGTTGATCATGACCGGTGAAGCAACGCCGTCCCAGATCGGCGGCTTTCTGGTCGGACTGCGCATGAAGGGCGAAACAGTGGACGAGATTACGGCCGCTGCAACCGTCATGCGCAAACTNGCGACTCATGTGTCCACCCACTCCGATCACCTCGTCGACACTTGTGGCACGGGNGGCGATTCCTCCGGCAGCTTTAATATTTCCACGGCCAGCGCCATCGTTGCAGCCGCTGCTGGCGCGCATGTCGCCAAGCATGGTAATCGTTCGGTATCCAGCAAATCAGGCAGCGCCGATGTACTGGAAGCCGCCGGAGTCAACCTGGACGTGGACCCGCAGGTGGTGGGCGCCTGCATCGACGAGGTTGGCGTGGGGTTCCTGTTTGCACAGAAACATCACAGCGCCATGCGCCATGCGATTGGCCCGCGCCGCGAAATGGCGGTGCGCACCATATTTAATGTGCTCGGCCCTTTAACCAATCCCGCCTCGGCGCCGAATCAGGTGATCGGGGTGTTTGATGGGGATCTGGTCGAGCCGCTCGCCCAGGTCCTGAAGCAACTGGGCAGCCGTCATGTGATGGTTGTGCATGCCGATGACGGCATGGACGAAATCAGTATCTCGACCGCGACATCGGTTGCCGAGTTGAAGAATGGTGAGGTAAAAACCTACCGTATCTCACCAACTGATTTTGGCCTGCAGCAGGCCGATATTGCGTCGATCCGCGTTGACGGGGTCGACGAGAGTCTGGCCATGATCCGCTCCGTATTCGCCAACCAGCCGGGCGCCGCGGCCGACATCGTATGCCTGAACGCTGGCGCGGCCATCTACGTGGCCGGTCTGGCGGATTCGCATCAGCAGGGAATCGATATGGCGCGCACGGCCATTGCCGAGGGCAAGGCCAGCGAGGTGCTGGAACAGTTGGTGCGCAAAACCAATGCCTGATACGCCCGATATACTCAAACGCATTATTCAGCGCAAGTGGCAGGAGATCGAAACGCGCCGTTCGCAAAAGCCGCTTGCCGCATTACAAGACCAGGTCGCAGCGGCCTCACCGGTGCGTGGTTTTGTCGCATCGCTGCAGGCAAGGCGCGCCCAGGGCAAGGCGGCGGTGATCGCCGAGATCAAGAAAGCGTCACCCAGCAAGGGCGTCATTCGCGAACATTTTGATCCGCCGGCGATTGCCCAATCCTACGAGCAGGGCGGGGCGGCCTGCCTGTCGGTACTGACCGATGTGGATTTTTTTCAGGGCAGCGACGACTATCTGCAGGCGGCGCGTGCGGCCTGCGCACTGCCGGTCATTCGCAAGGATTTCATCATCGACGACTACCAGGTTGTCGAGGCGCGGGTGCTGGGCGCGGACTGCATTTTGCTGATTGTCGCCGCGCTGGAGCAGGGCCGCCTCAAGGCGCTTTACGAGATGGCAGTCGGGCTGGGTATGGATGTGTTGGTCGAGGTCCACGACCGCGCTGAAATGGAGCGGGCATTGACATTGAATCTGCCGATGGTGGGTATCAACAACCGCGACCTGCGCAGTTTCGAAACCTCGCTGCAGACCACTCTGGATATGCTCGATATGCCCCCGCAGGATTGTTTTATCGTGACGGAGAGCGGTATCCACACGCGCGCCGATGTGCAACTGATGCGCGATAACGGCATCGATGCATTCCTGGTGGGTGAGGCCTTTATGCGCGCCGAGCAGCCGGGCCAGGCGCTGGCGGAGATTTTTTCCTAGGAGTAGTCTGTCGGACTTAGGCCGAATCTACTGCGCCGGGCGTGCCTAACGAGTGCCGAACACGACGATGGTTTTACCGTGCGCCGAAATCAGGTTGTCTTCTTCCAGCGCCTTGATGACGCGGCCGGCCATTTCCCGCGAACAGCCAACGATCTTGGCGATCTCCTGACGGGTCACCTTGATCTGCATGCCATCCGGATGGGTCATGGCGTCGGGCTGTTTGGCCAGATCAAGCAGCGCGCGCGCGACACGGCCGGTTACATCCATGAAGGCCAGATTGCTGACCTTGCGGCTGGTATTGCGCAGCCGGTCCGCAAGTTGGGCGGATAGCTGGAACAGAATCTCGGGATTTTCACGCGCCAGCGTCATGAACTGGCTGTAATGAATCTCGGCGATTTCGCATTCGCTGCGGGTAATGACCCAGGCGCTGCGTTTCATGTTCTCTTCGAACAGGCCCATTTCACCAAAAAAATCACCGGCGTTCAGGTAGGCCAGCACGATCTCGTTGCAATCCTCGTCTTCTATGACGACGCTGACCGAGCCGTTGATGATGTAATACAGGGTGTGAGATTCATCGCGCGCGTGGATAATGGTCTGCTTCGGGGGCAGTGTCTTCTTGTGGCAATGCTTTAGGAAGTTTTCCAAAGCGGGATTGCTGCGAGGGGCAATCTTCTGTATGGGTTCTAGGCTCACAATGTCCCCTTGGCTAGTGTTTATGCATTGTTATTCGCGCTAACATACCATAAAAATGATACATCACAAATCTGGAATAAACCTATGAAATCAAGAGTTAAATGGCTGGATAACATGACCTTTGTTGGTGAGTCGGCCAGTGGCCACGCAGTGGTTATGGATGGGCCTCCCGAGTTCGGCGGTCGCGACCTGGGTATTCGACCAATGGAAATGCTCATTCTGGGCTTAGGGGGCTGCAGTTCGTTCGACGTGATATTAATTCTGCAGAAATCACGCCAGCAGGTGTTCAACTGTGAACTTGAGCTGGACTATGATCGCGCCAGCGAGGACCCCAAGGTATTCACCCGCATCCACATGCATTTCAAGGTCAGCGGTCGCAATCTGGATGAGAAGAAAGTGGCCAAGGCGATCCAGTTGTCAGCGGACAAATACTGTTCCGCCTCGGTCATGCTGGGCAAGACCGCGCAAATCAGCCATGACTTCGAGATTATTGAAAGCCCTTAGCAATAGTGGAAAGTGGCAAGTGGCAAGGGGATATTAGCCACGGAAAGACACGGAAAGCACTGAATTTTTCCGTCATGCCTGCGCAGGCAGGCATCCACGCGGCAGTGATTGAAGGAGACGACCGGATCAGAGGCTACGGGGTTCAGCGCCTGGCCTTCGGTGGTATGGGTGTTGAGTTTTGAACCTTGCTAGCAGCCCGCGCCGTGGATTTCCCGCCCCATCAAATCCAGCAAAAACACCGGATCCGGGTTTTTCCAACGCTTTTCGCGCTTTCCACTTGTTACTTTCCTCTTTCCAAACACAGTGCGTGTCTTTCTGTAGCGGCTAACCAATCAAGGGAAGTGCTGCCCGGGCCTAGACCCGATAGGCGGTTTTGGTCATGATCTTGCTGGTCAGTCCCATCGCCAGCTTGATGGCACTGGGCAGATCGGCCGCGCCAGCGGCGCGGGCGTTGTCGGCATGGCGCATTTCGTCCGCTTTCATCTGTTCCAGGATGTGCTGACTGCGCAGGTCCTGTTCAGGGAGCTGGCTGAGGTGATTGTGCAGGTGATCGGTCACCTGAATCTCGGTCTGTTCGACGAAACCAAGGCTCCACTTGTCGCCCACCACCCCGGCGGTGTATCCAATGGCGAAGGAACCCATGTACCAGAACGGATCGAGCAGACTGCGCCCGGCGCCCAGTTCCTCCAATCGGGTCTGGCACCAGTTCAAATGTTCGTTCTCTTCCTCGGCGGCCAGCAGCATGTTGCTCTTGATCTCTTCGCTGTGCGCGGCGGCGGCCTGACCCCGGTACAGGCCCTGAGCCGCGACCTCGCCGGCGTTGTTGACTCGCATCAGGCCGGCGATGTGGTTGCTTTCCTGTTCATCCAGTGCTGATTCGGCCTGATCCTGCGCGGGATAGCCCCTGGCCCCCAGAGGGGGTTTAACGAAACAGGTACGCAGACCATGTTCGATTTCGATGATCAGTTTGTCCAGAATTGAAGTGGGTCTCATTGTCATGCACTAAAAAGGATTAAAAAAGAAAGACTTGTTGACAGTCATATATATGCATTAGATAATTCTTATATGCTGATCCAGGGGGCGCCCCTCGCTCCCCTCAGCATACTCCTCCATCCTCCTTTGGTGGTTTTGGCGTGGCGATTTTCGCCACGCCCTTTTTTAACAACTTTGTTGTTCCGTTGCAATTCATGTGTATGCAAAAAAACCTCTTGTTGACGTGGGTTAGCGCTTGTCAAGATTGAGTGAATCCGTTAGTATTCGCGCCCTTTCATTAAGAAGACAATCGCCCCATCGGCGAATTTGGTGCAAGTTATATGAAGACCTTTAGTGCAAAACCTGAGACTGTAAAGCGTGACTGGTACCTTGTCGATGCAACCGACAAGACCCTTGGACGCCTGTCCTCTGAAATCGCGCGCAGACTGCGCGGAAAACACAAGCCCGAATACACGCCGCATGTCGATACAGGTGATTATATCGTTGTCATCAATGTCGAAAAGGTTAAGGTGACCGGAAACAAGGAACAGGACAAGATGTACCACCACCATACAGGTTATGTGGGCCACCTGAAGTCCGTGAATCTGGCCAAGCTGCGTGCGACGCATCCTGACCGCATTCTCAAGACAGCCGTTAAAGGCATGTTGCCCAAGAACGCACTGGGTCGCGCCATGTTCAAGAAGCTTAAGGTGTACGCGGGCGACAAACACGAACATATGGCTCAACAGCCACAAGCACTGGATATTTAAGAGAGAAATATGGCAACAGAACAATACTACGGAACCGGTCGCCGCAAGAGTTCTTCCGCACGCGTCTATTTGAAAGCGGGTTCAGGCGCGATCACGGTCAACAAGAAATCAATCGACGATTACTTCGGTCGCGAAACCTCGCGTATGGTCGTGCGTCAACCGCTTGAAACCGTTGATATGGTCGAAAAATTCGATATCAATGTCAACGTAGATGGCGGCGGCCCCAGCGGACAGGCTGGCGCTATTCGACTGGGCATTACCCGCGCGCTGATGCAATACGACGAAACATTTCGTCCTGCGTTGCGTAAAGCAGGGTTTGTGACCCGCGATGCTCGCGAAGTTGAACGCAAGAAAGTCGGTCTGCGCAAGGCGCGCAGGGCAACCCAGTTCTCCAAGCGTTAATTACCTCGCTACATATCTAAAAAAAACCTGCTCACGCAGGTTTTTTTTTGCCTTAAATCTGCCATTAGTTGAATTAAATTTTAACTAAATGTCATAAATGGATGTTATTAAAGGGAAAATCTGGAAAGAGATGTGCTTGACACGTTTTGGGGTCGAATATAACCTGTTTGAATCTCCCGTCATTAGGGGAGGGATTTCCCGGCCACTATAAAATAGAAGTTCAATTAGCCGGGACGAGGCATCACACAAGACAAGTCGCCACGTTTTATGACGCGGTGCAGCTATGGTATACAGGTACAAGGTGTATTTTCTCAGTCAGGATTTTCGATCCCGAATGGCACGTGACTTGCTGTTTTTACTGCCATTGCTCATGGTTTTTTCCTTTTCTGCCCAGTCCCAATCTCCCCAGAACTATCTCGATGAGCTCAAGGAAGAGGCCAGTGATCTTAAGCTCGACAGGGGGACGCGGGTTATCGAGCAAAAAGCATCGTCGGCGCAAAACCCTGCCGTCGATTCTCCGGGGACAGCGGCAGGTAATCAGGCCGGTCCAATCGAGGGTATGGGCAGCGGCCTGAGCAAGCAGGAATTTGAGCAATTCCTGAAAGTCAACTATATAGGCAGCTACCTGTTCTTTCGTCGGCTGAACGAACAGGGGCAGGACGAGGTTTACCAGTTCTATCTTGAGACCCCGGATCCGGAACAGGTTCGGGAGAAAATCCTCGAAGTTCACAAACAATAACCAGGTGGCAGAATGAAAGCATATGTCTTTGTTTTGATGGCAACAGCCCTGTGCGCCTTTGAGGCCGCAGCGCTGGAGGTAAAACTTACCGCCGAACGCGATTTCGTCGAGGTTATCCACCAGGGCAAACTGATCAAGGTTATGCGCATCCAGGACCAGGATCACCGTCTCGAAGGCGGGTTTGCCAAGACATCGAGAAAATGTCCGCCATTCTGTATTCAGCCCATGCAGGCGCAGGATAACGTCAAAACTGTTGGCCAGGTCGAGATGTTCGATTTCATGGAAAAGGACCTGCTGGATGAAACCGGTGTGATAGTGGATGCGCGCACCCCTGCCTGGTTCGAGCGCGGCACAATACCGGGTTCGATCAATATTCCGTTTACCGTTTTTTCACTGGATGTGGATGATCCCGAACTGATCAACCTGATGTACACCCTGGGTGCGAAACGTCGGGGTGAGGTGAGTGGTCTGACCCGCACCATTGAAAACCTTGGTCTGATGGGCGGCGATCAAAAGAACGATGACTGGGATTTCACCAGCGCCAAGAAGGTCATTTTGTGGTGTAACGGCATGTGGTGCGGTCAGTCACCCGAGGCCATTAGCGGGCTGTTGCGTCTGGGTTACCCGCCGCAAAAGATACTGTACTACCGTGGCGGGATGCAGGCCTGGCAGTCGCTGGGTTTAACGGTGGTGGTCCCCGAGTAACGAAACCCGGGGCCGTTGCATCAAGTCAAGTCGAGTGGCCAACCCTGTCAGGGTTTGATGGTGCGCACGCCATCCTCGCCACCCAGCAATAACACGTCAGCCGGGCGGTGAGCAAAGATACCGACCGTGACCACACCCGCCATCTGGTTGATCTGGGTTTCCATCTTCATCGGTTCCATGATTTCCAGATTATGCACATCAAGAATGTCATTCCCGTTATCGGTGACGAACCCTTCGCGCCATTTCGGTTGACCGCCCAGCGCGGTTAGCTGACGGGCAACCAGGCTGCGCGCCATCGGGATAACCTCCACCGGCAGCGGAAACTCGCCCAGCACATCGACCAGTTTGCTGTCGTCGGCAATACATACGAAGGTTTGACTCGCCGCAGCGACGATCTTTTCGCGCGTCAGTGCGCCACCGCCGCCCTTGATCAGGTGCAGGTGGCGGTTCGATTCGTCGGCGCCATCGACATAGATCGACAGGCTGCCTGCCGCGTTCAGGTCGATAACCGGAATGCCATGCTGCTTGAGTCGTGCAGTCGAGGCCTCGGAACTCGATACGGCCGCCTCAACGGCGCCTTTCATTCTCTCGGCCAGGGCATCGATGAAATGATTAACGGTCGAACCTGTGCCCACACCGATAACCGTGCCTGGCACAACGTATTCCAGAGCGGCGATAGCCGCCAATTTCTTTTTGTCGTCTGCGGTCATGTTTGTCTGTTACTCATTTTGGAGGCCGAATAGTAGCGGGAGTATGGCTAAAAGTCATATATATCTTGTGCTGTTCTGAACGGCTATTGCCTCAGCGGTAACCATTCTTGATAATGCCCCCTTCGCAAACAGGGGGCACTCATGCCAACTCGCAATTTTCTGGAAAAGGTGCTCACCGCCCGGGTTTATGATGTGGCAATCGAATCGCCACTGGATGACATGCCCAGTCTGTCAAACCGTCTCGGCAACCGCGTGTTGTTGAAGCGTGAGGACCTGCAGCCGGTATTTTCATTCAAACTGCGTGGCGCCTTCAATCGGGTATTCCAGGAATACCGCAGCAACCCTGATTTAACCGGTGTAATAGCGGCGTCTGCGGGCAATCATGCCCAGGGTGTCGCGCTGGCGGCGAAAAAACTCGGCTTGCAGGCGATCATCGTCATGCCGGCCACCACGCCGGCGATCAAGGTCAATGCGGTCAAGTCGCATGGCGCGAAGGTTGTGCTGCATGGCGAAAACTTCGATGAGGCCTACAAACACAGCCAACTCATGGCCAGTGAGAATGAGCTGGTATTCATCCACCCATACGATGACGTGGCCGTTATGGCGGGGCAGGGCACTATCGCCCACGAGATCATGCGTCAGCACCCCGATGGTTTCCAGATCGTTTTCGTACCCGTGGGTGGCGGTGGTCTGCTGGCCGGCATTCTTGGTTTTCTCAAGGCGGTGGATCCGTCGATCAAGGTCATTGGGGTCGAGCCGGAAGATGCCGCCTGTCTGGCGGCGGCGATGAAGGCCGGGCGGCGCGTGCGTTTACCCGAGGTCGGTATCTTCGCAGACGGCGTCGCCGTGCGCCAGATCGGTCAGAATACCTTCAAGATCATTCGCAAGCTGGTGGATGACGTCATTACCGTCAGCACCGACCAGATCTGTGCGGCCATCAAGGATACCTATGATGATACCCGCGCCATCTGTGAACCCGCCGGTGCGGTGTCGCTGGCCGGGCTGAAAAAATATGTCGATCTGCATGGGCTTAAGGACCAGACGCTGGTCGCGATCAATAGCGGCGCCAACATGAACTTCGATCGCCTGCGCCATGTGTCGGAGCGCGCCGAAATCGGCGAGCAGCGCGAGGCCCTGCTGGCGGTCGAGATACCCGAGCAGCCCGGCAGTTTTTTGCGTTTTTGCAAACTCATCGGCAAGCGCCAGATCACCGAATTCAACTACCGTTACGCCGATGCGCATCGCGCCAAGGTGTTTGCCGGCATTCAGCTGAGCGGCGGACGCAAGGAGCGCGACAAGATCATCCATACCCTGAGCACCAAGGGTTATGCCGTCGAGGACATGACCGAAAACGAGGTCGCCAAGCTGCATACGCGCTACATGGTGGGCGGGCATCCCGGCCCGGGCGTCACGAATGAGTTGTTATACCGCTTTCAGTTTCCGGAAAAACCCGGCGCCCTGATGCAATTCCTGTCCGGCATGGGGCGGCGCTGGAATATCAGCCTGTTTCATTATCGTAATCATGGCTCCGACTACGGTCGTATCCTCATGGGTATACAGGTCGATCGCAAGGAACACGGTGAATTCAAGGCCTTCCTTGACAAGCTCGATTTTCCGCACTGGAATGAAACCGATAACCCGGCCTATCAGTTGTTCCTGAAGTAAGCGCGCCAGCGCTTAACGCGGCCGAATGATCTCGCGCTCGGTGATGATCACATCGAGCGCCGCGTCCCAGGGCTGTTGCGGCAGCGCCGAATGCTCCTGCTGACTGTGGGCAACACCGACCAGCAGTGGTTTTCGCCAGTGTTTGCGCTGGCCGCGAAAACCAATGCTGCGATCATAATATCCCCCGCCCATGCCCAGTCGATGACCCTGGCGGTCAAACGCTACCAACGGCACCAGCATGATATCGAGATGTTGTGCGGCGATGGTTTTGCCCCAGTGCGCCTCAGGTTCGGGTATGCCGAAACGATTGCGCATCCAGCGCGTGTCGTCTTTCAACGGGGCAAAGCGCAGCCTCGGTTCAATGGGCTCATACAGTCGGGGCAGGTGAATACGCTGGCGATGTCGATTGCCTTCGATCCAGGGGGCGAGCGAAATCTCGCCCTGAAACGCGATATAGGCGGAGATCTTCAGGCCCGAGCGAAAGCCCAGAAAGCGTTCGACCCGTACGCTGACAAGACTGGCGTGAGCCTGTTGTTCATCACGCCCAAGCTCGCGGCGCAGGCGTCGAAAGTGTTGGCGTAATTGGGGGATATCCATAGAGGGGTAGTATACCAACCGCGATGCCGTCGCGGGGCTATCAACCTTGAACCGGTTGGTTCAGGTGGGATAACTGGTCATTCATCAGGCTTCCCGATTGGACTCAGGCGTGCACACCAGAATGTCGCATATAATCCCGAAGTTGATAAATAGGCTCAAGGGTTATGTAGTTGCTAACAAACATCGCAGTTGGTGAATTCACTATACGACAGTTCTTGGGCGAATGCACGATGGCGCCAAACGAAAATTTTTATGACCCGGCGTGTCAAATTAAATTTGCGTTATGCCCACTGGCGGTGCAGCAAAACGCGCTCGTTCAGCATGCAGGCAGGGCCTAGATTTCCATCTGCCGCGCGCGCTGCAGGGCCTCATTGACCTTGTTTTGCAGGTTTTTAAGGCGCGGTGTCAGGGTCTTGTTCAGGTCACCGTTGAGACGGCCCGAATTAAGCAGTTCGTGGGCGATGTTCAGCGCCGCGAGCACGGCTATTTTCTCCGAGCCAATTACTTTACCGTTCTCGCGAATCTCACGCATTCTGGTATCCAGGTATTCGGCTGACGCCAGCAGCGAAGACTGTTCACCGCTAGGGCAGGCGATGCGGTATTCCTTGTCGAGAATAGTGATGTTGATGGGTAATGCGTTGCTGCTCATGAGCTTAATTCCAGAGACCTGAGACGGGTGATCATTGCCTCGACACGGTTGCGCGCGAGTTCGGTTTTTTCCACGAGCTGGGCCTTTTCGGATAACAACTGGTCCTGCTGATGACGCAGGCTGGAATTCTCGTGCTTCAACTGCGACACCGTTTCGATGAGGGCATCGATCTGGTTTTCGAGCTGCTGCAGATCCGACTCGGTGTAGGTCTTGTTATCTGAATCCATAGGGGTTGGCTTGGTGATCGCGATTTTACCGTCCGTATGATATGCCAAGACCGACCAGTTTCAAGCCCGGTAACTTGTTTTTTTGGATTTGTTTCCACACCCGGGCTGTCTACAAAGCTGCACGGGGCGGTGATAGAATGCCCCGCATTGTAACTGCCCAGCCTTATTATTGATGGATTTTGACGATATCCAGGCCCGCCTGATGAAACTGCACGCCAGCGCCGATGCGGCCGAGGCCCACGGTACGCTGTGTGGATTACTGGTCGGGCGCAGGGATTTTGCCACCTGGATCGATTACACCCTTGAAAACAAGCCCGACAGTGGCGATGTGCTGGCCAGAGAGCAACTGGTGGGCCTCAAACAGCTGTTTGAGGCCACTCGCGATCAGCTCAACTCGTCTGATCTCGATTTTGAATTGCTGCTGCCGGACGAATATCAGGACTTTGGCGAGCGCCTGGCCGGCTTGGGCGCCTGGTGTCAGGGGTTTCTGTACGGGCTGGCCGTACAGGGCGAACAGTTTTTGAGCGGCCTGTCCGAGCAGGGGCGTGAATGCATGGACGATCTGCTGCAGATCAGCCAGCTCAGTCACGACGAGGATCAAACCGAGGATGCCGAAAATGACTATGCCGAAATCGTCGAGCACGTTCGGCTGTCGGTCATCTACATGAACGAAGAAATCAACCCGGTGCAGCCAGCGCCGGTCTTACAGTGAGCGTCAACAGATCAATATGAACCCCAGCGAATTCAAGCGTCGGCGCAGCCAGGTGATGCGAATGATCGGCAAAAACAGTATTGCCATCGTTGCCTCCGCCTCGTCGCATATCCGCAACCGTGATGTCGAGTACCCCTTCCGCCAGGACAGTGACTTCCTCTACCTGACCGGATTCAACGAGCCGGAGGCGGTGCTGGTGCTGGCGCCGGGACGTAAACATGGCGAGTTCATTCTGTTCTGCCGCGAGAATGACCCCGAACAGGAGACCTGGCATGGCCGTCGCGCCGGCCAGCAGGGCGCCATCGAACACTTCGGCGCCGACGACTCGTTCCCCATCAACGATCTCGACGACATACTGCCGGGGCTGCTCGAAGAACGCCAGAAGGTGTTTCATTTCATGGGGCGCTATCCCGAGTTCGACACCCGGCTGATGGGCTGGGTCAACCAGATCAAGGCCAGGCAGCGCTCCGGTGTGCATGTGCCGTATGAATTCGTGTCGCTGGATCACATCGTGCACGACATGCGCCTGTACAAGAGCCGCGCCGAGATCGCCAGCATGCGCAAGGCCGCGAAGATCTCGGTCGCCGCGCACACCCGCGCCATGCAGGTCTGTCGTCCAGGCCTGTCGGAGTATTCCGTCGAGGCCGAGTACAACCACGAGTTTCGCCGCAACAATGCCCAGCATGCCTACCCACCGATCGTGGGCGCAGGCGCCAACGGCTGCATTCTGCATTACACCGAAAACGACCGCGATCTGCAGGACGGCGAGTTATTGTTGATCGACGCCGGTTGCGAGGTTGAAGGTTATGCGTCGGACATCACCCGCACCTTTCCGGTGAACGGAAAATTCAGCGCCGCGCAGAAAGATATCTACGAAATCGTGCTCAAGGCGCAGCAGGCGGCCATCAAAAAGGTCAAGCCGGGCAATCACTGGAACGACCCGCACAACGCCGCGGTGCGCGTCATTACGCGCGGCCTGCTGGAGCTGAAGCTGCTCAAGGGCAGTCTGCCGTCGCTGATCAAGTCGCATGCCTACCGCAGGTTCTACATGCACCGCACCGGTCACTGGCTGGGGCTGGATGTGCACGACGTGGGCGATTACAAGGTCGGCGAACAGTGGCGCCTGCTCGAACCGGGCATGGTGCTGACGGTCGAACCCGGCATCTACATCCCGGCCGGCAGCAAGGGTGTGCATCGCAAATGGTGGGATATCGGCATTCGCATCGAAGACGATGTGCTGGTGACCAAAGAGGGCAACGAGGTGCTGACCGATGGTCTGGTCAAAACGGTCGGGGAGATCGAAACCCTGATGGCGGGCTGAGAACTTGACGGTCGATATCTGCATCGTGGGCGGTGGTCTGGTCGGCCTGACCGCCGCACTGGCCTTCGCGGCACAGGGGCGCTCGGTTTGCCTGCTCGAAGCCGTCGATCTGGACATGGACGACCCCGCGCGCCTTGATGCGCGATCGCTGGCGCTGTCGCATTCATCCATGCAGATCTACCGCGCGCTGGGCCTGGCGCAGGCGGTCGATGCGGCATCGTCCGCCATTCGTCATATCCATGTCTCGAGCGCCGGGCATTTCGGCGTGTCGCGCCTGGCCGCAGCCGACCTGGGCCTTGCCAGCATGGGCCAGGTCATTGAATACCATCTGCTGTTAAAGCTGTTGCTGCAGGCCGTGCGTGCGCATGCGGCCATAAACCTGATCAGCCCGGCCAGTTTTGTGTCCCTGCAGCAGGATGAGTCCGGGGTAGAGCTGAGCTATCAGATCGGCGATGAGCAAGATGAATTATCCTGCGCATTGCTGGTCGTGGCCGATGGCGCCAATTCGAGCGTGCGTGAGTTTCTGGAGATTAATGCGTCGCTGCGCGATTTCGGCCAGTCTGCCATCATCGCCAACGTGCAGATCGAGACCGATGGCGATGGCGTCGCCTACGAACGTTTTACCGGCCATGGCCCGCTAGCCATGCTGCCATTGCCGCAGCGGCGTTACGCCCTGGTGTGGAGCAACAAACCCGAGCGGGCGCAGGCCCTGTTGAACCTGTCGAATGATGAATTCACCCAGGCCTTGTACTGCGATTTCGGTTATCGCCTGGGTTATTTTTCGGCGCTTGGTGAGCGCAGCCTGTTCCCGTTGCGCCTGACGCGCAGCGACGAACTGGTGCAGGGTCGCTGCGTGTTTATCGGCAACGCCGCCAACACCCTGCATCCGGTCGCAGGCCAGGGGCTCAACCTGGCGCTGCGCGATATCGCCGCCCTGTATGACTTGATGCGTGAGCAAGACCTGCCGGGCGAGGCATTCGGCGCCTGCCTGGCCGGTTACCCGGCGCGGCGCAAACACGACCAGAACGCCACCGTCAAACTCAGCAGCTCGCTGGTGCGCCTGTTCTCCAACGATTACCCCGTGCTCAATCATGCACGCGCGGCCGGGCTTGCCGCGCTCGATGTATGCCCGCTGTTGAAGCAGGAATTCAGCTGGCTGGGCATGGGATTTGGCAGTGGCAGTTCAAGCCTGATGCGAGGGGTGGCGATATGAATCAATTCGACGTGGTGGTGATTGGCGCGGGCATGGTCGGCGCCAGTGCGGCGCTGATGATGGCGCGCAAGGGATTTTCGGTGGCGTTGCTCGAAGGCCAGTCGCTGGACAAGCCGTTGTGGCAGGGCAAC
>JGI11705J14877_10000078_pt1 | contig 58212 bp, 44 predicted proteins | sample Etolaghawater15m_FD_14877 | JGI IMG/M metagenome (IMG submission 14877) | reverse complement strand
ATGAGCCAAATTTTTAAAAATTAATTCATTTTTTTAATCTAAATCGTTTGCGGCGCAAAAAATTTTCTACGAAATAAATGTTAAAAACATGTTAAGTCAATTTTTTTGGTGCGTCAAAATTACATCAGGAGCAAAAAATTACTACAACAATAATACATCAAAAAAATTGTAACAAATATGTAATCAGGACTATATAAATACAGGAAGCCTTATTTTAGTTTTCAACGGCATTTATAGCCATATAAATCAATAAGATCAGAAAGAAAGGATAAAGTCAGTGAGATTTTCTTCACGGTCCAGGTTGAACTTTTTACGTAGTCGGTATCGGCTGATTTCTACACCACGGGTTGAAATATTCATAAGTAACGAAATTTCCTTACTCGAGATGTTCATGCGCAGGTAGGCACACAGCTTAAGTTCACGAGGAGTTAGCGACGGGTAAGTGGTTTTGATGCGGGTAAGAAAAGCTTCATGCACATTTTCAAAATGTGTTTCAAAGATTTTCCATTGATTTTCGTTATCAATTTCTTTGTTGATTTTGCGCATCATTTGCTGCAACTGATATTTTGGGGTGGCCTCTACGGAGCCGGCAATCTTGCCCAACTCGTTTTTAATGCTGATCATCAGTTTGTTCTTATGCAAAGTCTGCATGGTTGCATTGGCTAATTCTTTGTCTTTCATCACCATCTGCTCCCTAAGCTTTTCGTTACGTAAACGAATGACTTCCTTCTCCGCTTCAAGATTGTCGCGCTGTAATTTCTCCTCCTTTTTACGATACAACTCTTCCTGAATCTGTTGGGATCTTTTTTTCGCTTTCTCAACACGTTTCTTAGCCCATAGATAGGACAATAGCAAAAAGCCAAACACGAGTATCGCATAGACAATGTAAGCAGCCAGCGACCTGTGCCACGGTGGTGATACTTTAAAACTGTAGGAAACGGGCTCACTAACAACCCCATAGATGTTTTTTGCTTTCACGCTGAAAGTGTATTCACCTTCCTTAAGGTTGGTAAACTCCTTCGACCACCTGGACTGCCAGTCTGTCCATTGTTCTTCGAATCCTGCCAATCGTGTTGAAAAAAGCAGTTTGTCCGGATTTTCGTAATCGTTGGCCGAAAAGCTAAACATCACACTGTTGTTTTTGAAACTGAGTTGAGCCTTATAATCAGATTGATTGGTGTTTAGCATTAAAACGGAATCAGGATTGTAGGTTTGTATATTTACTAAATAGGCTTTTATTTCCTGTGTGTAATCTTTCTTAATCAAGGGGTTATAATGCACAAAACCGTTCTCAGTGGCGAAAAACACATGGCCCTTGTCCAGTGGATAAACGAACTCGAAACCTTTTACAAAAGTTCCGTCCAACGAGGCAAAAGGTAAATCAATTTTGTTAAAGCTGCCATCTTCTTGTTTTCTTATCACTCCTGCCGATGATCCTGCAAAATACCAAAAGTCGCCCACTTTATCTTCTTCAATGAGACGTATGGGTTTGTTGTCAAAGTATTTTCTAAAAAGGTCTGTCGGTTCAAACTGCCTGGTTGATTTGTTAAAATAAAACATGCTGTCGCCACTGCTAAACAAAATCCCTTGTTTTGTTTTAAGTGTAGTGACCGAATAGTCAATCAGTGGACTGTTTTGGCTATTATAGAAGTCAATTTTTTTTACGCTGTCGTAGTTTGGGTTAAGGAATAAATGAAAAACACCCTTGAAGCCATGGGTCATCCACAATGTGCCATCGGAGTCGAAAACCAGTTTGCGTGAGGATTCAGAAAAGCCGGCGATTCGTTTTTTAAAAACCCATTCGTCTTTTTGTTTTTCGAATAAAACAAGACCAGAATAAGTACCTCCAATTATTTTTAGGCTGTCATCAGGTACTTTGATGTAAACCCAGCCACCCGGTATATCACATATCTTGGTGGCTTTATCGTCCTCAATAGTATAAGTACCATTGTTATGTCCGCAAAAGAGCACGTTATCTAGTAGGTTCAAACTCCAAACCTGGCCGGGAGTGCCTTCCACTAGTTCAAACTGTTTGTTTTCGTCGTATTCTCCGGCCAATTCATTCCACTTTCTGGTATAAAGTCCTTGGTTTGTCCCCAGATATAATCGATTATTGGTTTTAAACGCAGTATATCCTGTACTTAGTCCGAAGTTATAACCCAGCTGAGACAAGGGAGAATTAATTTCCACGTAATCAATCCCATTGTCCGTGCCTAACCACAAATTCCCGAATTGATCTTCATGACTGCACAAAATAGTATTGTTCTGTAAACCATCGTCTCTGGTTATTTGTTTAATTGGTTTTCCGTCAAGATCGGTGATAAATACTCCTGCCTGGATCGTGCCAAAAGCCAGTCTTCCATCATTTAATTTGGTGACACTGTAAATTTGATAGTTTTCTAATAAAGCTGAGGTCGCGTTGTTCCACGATGAAAGGGTGTTGCCGTTATACAGAAAAATACCATCGGAAGCTGTGGCAATGAGTAACTTATCGCGAAGAGGCAAGATGCTCCAAATCTCTATGCCCCTGAGTTTTTCTGTGCCAACCAATGGAAAGAGTTGTCCCATTGAATAGCGCAAAAGCCCTTTTTGCATGTCGTTAATATAATATTCACCATTCACGTAAAACGAAAAATGGAAGGATGAAGGGGCTTTTATGACCTTAATGCTGTCTTTGTTCAAAAACATCAGTTGAGTAAACGACTGAAAAACAACACCATCCGAATGGCTGTAGATGCGCCATACTTCGCCAAAATCGCGGTATTCAGGAGATATTAATTCGGTTAAACTATGGTACTTAGCTCCTCCCATCGGGGCTAGTTCAAAATAGCCAATCTCGTTAAAACCTCCGGCAAACAATTTGTGGTCATTGCCTTTTTTTATCCATCTGATAATGCTTTTGTTAGGCAAAGGATAAATATTCCAAAAAAGCCCGTTGAATTCAAGAAGTCCGTCATTATTGGCAAAATACATCATCCCATTGTCGCCTTCCTCAATAGCCCAGTTCTGGAATCCGGCGTTATAATGCGATCGCTCGTAATTCCTTACAAAAGGCGTTCCTATCGTTTGAAATTGAGCGATCGATTGATAAATCAATCCCAACGCCCCGGCGAGAAGTATAAATTTCTTAATCGCTTTCACCTTTTTTATTCTTAATGCAAAGCTAACGAATTCAGTTCAAAGTTAGTTATATTTTAATCACGCTCACCATTTCAGTCATTCTTCTCTGTATTGATGAAAAATGACACTTAGACAAGTTTGAGCCTGTAGCTCTGCCTGACCCAAGCCCACAACCACAACGAAAAGTCGGCAACATCTCTAAATCAATTATACCTCAACGCTTTAGCCGGATTTATGCGGGTAATGGTGTAGGCAGGGATAACCAGAACCAAAAAAGTAACCACTAAAATACCGGTATTGAGGAGCAGAAATCCTACAACTGATATTTCAACAGGCACGTAATCAATATAGTATGACTCAGGGGATAGTTTAATTATTTTAAAATAATGCTGGATAGTGATCAGGAGTATCCCGACGGCATTGCCCCAAATCATGCCTTGAAACACAATTTTGCCCGTTTTTATTAGAAAAATTTTCTGGATTGTGCGGTTAGTTGCGCCAAGCGATTTCAGTAACCCGACCATGTTCGTGCGTTCGATAATGATTATCAGTAAGGTGGAAATGAGTGTGATAGAGGCCACTAAGATGAGTAGGGTGAGAATAACTACCACGTTCATATCGAGCAAGTCGAGCCAGTTGTAAATTTGTGGATAGGCATCCAGAACAGTAACAACGGTCATGTCGTAAGGTACTTTTCTGTTAAGGACGAAGGCTGTTTCCCTGATTTTTTCCTCATTCTTTAACATGATCTCAATGGCTCCGGCCTCATTTTCCTTCCATTCGTTTAGCTTGCGGATGTGTTTTAAGTCGCCAATAATGAAGTTGTTATCAAATTCTTCGAGACTAGTGCTGTAAATACCACTCACGTTTAGCTTACGCCCACGTGGTTGTGATTGGCCTTCCTGTACAAACCACAGCCTGATGTCGTCGCCGATTTTGATGTGAAGTTTTGAAGCCAACAGGGCTGAAACGAGCACTTCGTTTGATGTCGTCTCCTCGCCTAAATGCAAATACCTGCCCTCGACAAGTGATTCTTTTAAAAACACCGAGTCATACCCTTTATCTACTCCTTTAAAAATAACACCCTGAATTTGGTCGTCTGTTTTTAACACCCCTGCTTTTCTGGCTGTAAACTGAAGGTGTGTGACTTCAGGATTGTTTTTTAGGTCATCGATAAACTGACCATCAGTTGCAATGGGTGCACTTTCGAGTGATTCGTTGTTGTCGAAAGGAACGATTTGCAGATGTGAGGTAAAGCCTGTAACTTTGTCGCTGATGCTTTTTTGAAATCCAATGACTATCGCTATACTTAACAACATGAAAACGACCCCGAGAGCGACGCTGACCACTGAGATGCGAACCACGGGACCGGAGAGGTTGTCTGATCCGCGGGCGGAGATCCGTTTGGCAATAAAGAAGACAAAAGAATTGGATGACATCATGGGCACAAATTTAGTAAAACCCGCGTATCATGGTTGAGTTAATGAAAGTGAAAATTCTGGGACTCTTGTGCTTGCTTTTGGGAAGCGCTCTTATGGCACAAAACGACCTTAAATTAGTTGATTACAAAGATATTACGACAGGTGCAGAACAAACGGAAAACTATCTTCCTTTGTTAAAAAACAAGCACGTGGCCTTGGTGGCTCATCAGGCCTCTTTGATCGGCAAGGTTCATTTAGCCGACAGTCTTTTGCGCCTCGGCGTTAACATCGAAACGATCTTTTGCCCGGAGCATGGCTTCAGAGGCAACAACGATGCAGGAGCAGCAGTGGCCAACGAAGTAGATTCTATCACGGGTATCCCCGTCATCTCGTTATACGGCAAGCAGAAAAAGCCTTCGGCAACTGATATGGAAAATATAGATGTGGTTGTTTTTGATTTACAAGATGTTGGGGTAAGATTTTATACCTACCTGAGCACCATGACTTATGTAATGGAAGCCTGTGCTGAACTCAACATTCCTGTTATCCTTCTTGACAGACCCAACCCAAACGCCTTTTTAACTGACGGTCCGGTATTGCAAAGCAAACACAAGTCGTTCGTCGGCCTGCATCCTATTCCAATTGCTCACGGAATGACGTTGGGAGAATTGGCCATAATGATACAAGGCGAGCAATGGATAGAATATGCTGACCAACTGGAGCTAACCGTAATCGCGCTGCAACATTACAACCGCAATTTGGTTGTTAAACTGCCTGTAAAACCAAGTCCAAACTTACCCACTTGGCAATCAGTTTATTTATATCCCTCTCTTTGTTTGTTTGAAGGCACAGAAATCAGTGTTGGGCGAGGAACGGACTATCCCTTTGAAGTGTATGGCAGCCCGTATATAAAAACCGGGAGTCTTGTTTTTGTACCTGAGCCCAAGCCGGGATCGAGTTTGCATCCAAAACTGGAGGGACAAGTGTGTTATGGACAATTTTTAAGAGGCTATGCCGAAAACTACAACCGCAATCCCCGATTGCTGAATTTGTCGTGGCTCATCAATGCTTACGAAAACGCACCAGATACTTCCCGGTTTTTTAATTCCTTTTTTGAAAAACTGGCGGGAACAGATTCACTCAGACTTCAAATCCAGGCGGGATACACAGAAAACCAGATCCGTGAAAGTTGGGAAAAGGAATTGAATTATTTCAGGTTAATTAGAGATAAATATCTTTTGTATCCTTGATGTCAGCGTGTTTGGTTAGAACCCGACAACCAACCCGATCATGATTTGAATATACCGCACCTCTCGTTCATCATACCTCATCCCGTTGCTTGTTTGAAAGGGAAAGGTCATTTTACGCCCGACATAATCCGCATCCAATTTAACTCCCAGGCCACGTTTAAAGAGGTACATCCCTCCTATTCCCGGAACTACAACAAACGCATCATCACGCGATGAGGTGATTTCGTAGTAGGTAGGGCCAAGCTCGAAATAGGTGGTTCGATACAGCTGATAGGGTGTTTGCGAGCGAAGTAGTCCTGCCATAACTTTTCCATATACTGTAAAGTTTTCGCCAAACGCCCACCTGCCGTATATTCCGGCTGTTATTACGGTACTGGTAAACGATTCGGAGCGTATCGACAATTCCTGTAAAAACGGATCATCGTTGAGTTTTTCGATGGTAAGCGTGGTAACATCTATAGGGTTGTTGCTCTGACTGAACGAAAGGGAAACGCCCAGGTAGCGATGGAAAAACCAGGTCGCGTCACCTCCCAAACTCACACCGGTTTTCGCAAAACTATCCTTATACAGGGTTGTCCCCGAAAAGTCACCAAAAGGAAGTGACACACCACCGTTTAGGCTAATTATCAAATTTTTATGTGATTGTGATCTCGCGCCAAGCGAAAGAAGAATGAATAGAAAAGCAAGAGACAGATGTGTTAATTTCGGTTGCATAGTCCTTTTTTATTTCGGGTGTAAAACTATCAATTAATCGCGTTTTAAATAAAGTGGGGCGTAAAAAAAAACGGAATAGCTTATTTACGGATTGTATTGAACCGTTTAAAGTAGGTATTTTAATACTTTTGCACGACTACTAAAAGTCAAAAAACTGACATATGACGAATGAAAGCTACTACAACGAACTAATACACGAAACCAGCCCCTATTTATTGCAACATGCAAACAACCCTGTGCACTGGCTGCCATGGGGCGAAAGGGCATTGTCGAGAGCCAGGACAGAGAACAGGTTGCTGATCATTTCAATTGGCTATTCCGCCTGTCATTGGTGTCATGTAATGGAGCATGAGTGTTTTGAAGACGAGGAAGCCGCGGCTGTGATGAATGCAAACTTTGTGTCAGTAAAAGTCGACAGGGAGGAACGCCCCGACGTGGACCAGGCGTATATGAATGCCTTACAGCTCATGAACGGGAACGGAGGCTGGCCGCTTAACATCGTAGCCTTACCTGATGGCCGACCCATTTGGGGAGCTACCTATGTGCCAAAAATGAGATGGATAGCTATTCTTGACCAACTGTCATCGGTGTACCGGCAAAAGCTCGGAGAAGTTGAGCGGTATGCGGATGAAATAAGTCGTGGCATGGCGCAATTTGAGCCCAAAGTCGAACCCACACCACTCGAACGTATTGACTATAAATTTGTTAACCAAATTATAGATGAGTGGGCTAAATCATTTGATAAAGTGCATGGTGGTGCCAACTACGCTCCGAAATTCCCCCTGCCGGCCGCACTCAGCTTTTTACTTGATTTTGGTTCAATTTCCAAAAAGAAAGACCTTATCGATCACGTAAAACTAACACTCGACAAGATGTCTTTCGGTGGTATTTATGATCAGGTTGAAGGGGGTTTTTCGCGCTATGCAGTAGATGCAAGGTGGCATATTCCGCATTTTGAGAAAATGCTTTACGACAATGCCCAGCTTATCGGATTGTACAGCAAAGCTTACCGTGCTTTCGGTTATCAAAGGTATTTGCAGGTAGTGAACGAAACCATTGGTTTTTTAGATGCCCATTTTCTAGCAGAGTCGGGTGGATATATGTCGTCGCTGGATGCAGATAGCGAGGGGGTTGAGGGTAAATTTTATGTTTGGACAGAGTCGGAACTAAGAAACCTGTTGGCATCGGATTATGATCTCTTTGCTGAATATTTCAACATTAACGACGCCGGTCATTGGGAGCATGGCCACTATGTGTTACTCAAAACTTCAGAGGACGAAGCGTTTGCAAGCACCCGACAGATGGCCGTTGCTGAACTCAAAGAAAAGGTGATCAGGTGGAAGCAAAAGCTTGCCCAACACAGAGCGAAGCGTGTATGGCCCGGACTCGACAACAAAATTCTCACTTCGTGGAATGCGCTGATGATTTCAGGTTTAGTTGAGGCCTGGAAAGCTTCAGGGGTGATTGACTATAAAAATCGGGCAATCCGCTTAGGCGAATTCATTTTACAGCACCTAACTACTTCTGACTACAAAGTTTATCATCAGGCAAGTGGAAATTCCTCAACGATAGTTGGTCATCTCGACGATTATGCATTTGTTATCAGGGCCTTTCTTGACCTGTTTCAGGTTACACTCGACAACCCCTGGTTTACAGCAGCTTTGAAGCTTACCGACTTTGTTAATTCACATTTTCGCAACACTGAAACCGGACTTTATTATTTCGTTTCGGACGAAGATGAGGCCTTGTTTACCCGAACCACTGACATTCACGACAATGTAATGCCTTCAGGTAATGCTGTGATGGCTTTAAATCTGCTTCATATAGGTATGATTAACGGCAATCAGGATTTTCTTTCTGCATCAGAAGAAATGACTACCAATGTAGTTTCGTCTGCCTCACGCTATCCGTCTGGGTTTGCCGGTTGGTTAGGGGTACTATGGAAATTTCAAACCAAACCCATCGAGGTGGTGGTTACCGGTGCAAATGCCGGTGAACTTGTAGATGAATTGAATAGTATGTGGCTGCCTGATTGCTACATTGTTGGCAGTACAACTCCTGACTCGCTTCCTGTTTTTAAAGGACGTACCGTTATTGGACAAAATTTAATATATGTTTGTCATAATGGGAGTTGCCGTATGCCGGTTGCCTCGCGCGAAGAATTTTTAAAAGAAATTGAAAGGGTGAGGTCCTTGGTTGCAATGCAACTTTAAGGACATATTTAGGGTCAATTAAAGATGTTTTAATAATAACGCTATTTTTACAGCCAAATTTTAATCACAAAGTATGAAAAGATTTTTTCTCCTGATGGTGATCTTTTTGATCATCGGGGCGGTAAATGCCCAACCTTGGAACGCGTTGCTTCCGCAAGATAAACTGAACCGGGGTGAGCTCACCTTCTACGATTATCAAAATGCTTTTAATGCTTACTGGCAACCCTATCAGGTTGAAAAAGGATTTTATGTGGATGCTTCCGGCGATCGTGTAAAAGCCGGAGGCTGGAAACAGTTTAAACGTTGGGAACAATATTGGGCCACACGTGTAGATAAGCAAACAGGCGCGTTTCCGTCTGTTTCATTGTTTGATATTTATCAGGAAGAAATGGCCTCTGCACGTAGTCTTTCCGGAAACTGGACAGCTATGGGACCATCCTATTCCTCAGGTGGTTATGCAGGTTTAGGGCGCATCAACTGCATCGCTTTTCATCCTGTAAACAACAGCGTTATTTACATAGGTGCAGCTTCGGGTGGAATCTGGAAGACCAGCAATGGCGGTTCAAACTGGATTCCACTAGGTGACGACAATGCAGCACTTGGCGTTAGCGAAATAATACCGATTGTGAATGGCAGTAGTGAGACCATTTACCTGGCCACGGGCGACAAAGATCACTCAGACACCTATTCAGTTGGCGTTTTGAAATCTATTGATGGCGGAAATACATGGCAAACAACCGGCCTTAACTGGACGCCGAACCAACAAAGACTTATCCACCGCATGATTATGAACCCCAACAACCAGAATATACTCTATGCCGCCACTTCCAACGGATTATACAAAACCATCGATGCAGGAGATACCTGGACTCAGATGATCTCAACCACTTATGTTGACCTGGAGTTCGACCCGTCGAACAGTAACTATTTGTATGCCAGCGATAAAAATGGAAAAGTATACAAAAGTGTGAACAGTGGATCAACCTGGAGTATCGTAAATAACGTGACTGGCGGCCGTAGAACTGAATTGGCTGTAACTCCCGACAATCCGGCGGTTGTGTACGCTTTGGTAGCCAATACCAGCAACGGACTAAAAGGGATTTACAAATCAGTGGATTTTGGAAATACGTTTGCTCTTTCGTACGACGCCAACAACTTGCTTGGATGGGATTGCAATGCCGGAGATTCCGGCGGACAAGCCTGGTACGACTTATGCATCGCTGCCGACCCGAACAACGAGAACGTGGTTTTTATCGGAGGTGTTAACACCTGGAAATCAGGTGATGGAGGTACTTCCTGGAATATTAGCACCCATTGGTCTTCAACCTGTAGCGGGGCGGCCACAACAGTACATGCCGACAAGCACACACTCGTATACCGCCATAACACCTCCGAACTTTTTGAAGGAAACGATGGTGGAATTTATTCAACCTATGATGGAGGAAATACCTGGGATCATCTGAGCAATACCCTTGAGATCAGTCAGATTTACCGGATTTCATGTGCTCAAACCAACAATACCGATATCATCACCGGTCTACAGGACAATGGATCGAAGCTGCTGGCTTCAAACGGCTGGACTGATGTCTATGGCGGCGATGGCATGGAATGTATCATCGATCCTGCCGACGATAATGTACAGTACGCTTCACTTTATTATGGTCAGGTGTTCCGTACATTAAACAAATGGAATTCATCCTATGGCATTACAGGAAGCATCTCTGGAAACGCGGCCTGGGTGGCTCCTTACTCACTCGATCCAAACGACAATTACACCATTTTTATCGGTTATCAGGATGTGTGGAAGTCATTTAATCAGGGAGCAAGCTGGATACAGTTGAGTTTTTGGGGTGGAAACACACTTCAGTCGCTGGCGGTGGCTCCCTCCAACTCAGATTATATCTATGCCGCCACCTACAACACCCTTTACTACTCTCCCGATGGAGGAAGTAACTGGTCGAATATTACAGGATCGTTGCCGGTTTCTTCCGCCAGCATCACCTATATCGCCGTAAAGGCTGATGATCCTTCAACAATTTGGGTCAGTATGGGCGGTTTCAACAACCACGGAATTTACGAGAGCACCAACAGTGGATCTACCTGGACAAACATATCAACCGGACTTCCGGAAATTCCTGTTAACAGCGTCATTCAAAACAAGCAAAACACCTCCGAAGTTGAGTTGTACGCCGCTACTGACGTGGGCGTGTACATGAAAGCAGGCTCTGACAACTGGATTGCCTTTTTTGATGGGTTACCCAATGTTGTAGTTAACGAATTAGACATTTATTACGATGATGTAAATCCCGCTAACAGTCGTTTGAGGGCAGGTACTTTTGGGCGCGGACTCTGGGAATCTGATCTTTACACCAGCACTCCTGCCGCGCCTGTCGCCGAATTTGAGGGAAATCCCACAGCAGTCATGGTGAACGACCCGGTGGCATTCACCGATTTGAGCATCGGGACAATTGACACCTGGAGCTGGGACTTCGGTGATGGCAATGTGTCTTCAGATCAAAATCCAACCCATAACTACACTGCCGTTGGCACTTACACCGTTGCGCTTACCGTTTCAGGAACGCAAGGCTCTGACACTGAAACCAAAACCGATTACATCACAGTAACCACACTTCCCCCTCCTGTTGCTGAATTTGAAGCCACTCCGCTCAACGGATTAGTGCCACTGGAGGTCACTTTTACAGACCTTTCCACTGGCGATATCGACAGCTGGAGCTGGGATTTCGGCGATGGAGAACAATCCTCCGATCAACATCCTGTTCATGCATATACAACGCATGGTCTATACACCGTAGCCCTTACCGTTACAGGTCCGGCAGGTAACGTTACTGAAACAAAAACTGACTACATAGAAGTAATGGCGCTGCCTCCTGTGGCTGAATTTGAGGGCAATCCGGTTAGCGGAAATACCCCTCTCGAAGTAAGTTTCACTGATCTTTCAACAGGTGAAATTGACACCTGGACATGGGATTTTGGTGATGGGAACAGTTCTCCTGAAACCAACCCTGTTCATACCTATACTGCCGCCGGGTATTATACTGTTGCACTGACTGTCGCCGGTCCGGGGGGGACGGTTGTGAACACCAAAACAGATTATATCGAAGTATTTGCCGTTAATCCACCTGATGCTGATTTTACCGCTGATCCTACCACCGGACAAGCGCCTCTTTCTGTTTCTTTTACCAACCTTACCACAGGAGAAACCACAGGCTATCAGTGGGATTTTGGTGATGGGGAGGTGTCGACAGAGGAAAACCCGTTCCATGTGTATCAGTCGGCAGGGAGTTTTTCAGTAGCGTTAAAAGCTTCCGGTCCGGGAGGTTCTGATACAGTAACCAAGGTCGACTTCATTCTTATCCCCGTAGGTATGGACGAGGCTTCGGCGCAAGCTTATGTTGTTTATCCCAATCCCACTTCAGATATTTTAACCATTTTGTTCCCTGATGGAAGAAACCGCATCTTAAGGATTTTAGACAGATCAGGAAAAGAGGTTGCGCGCCTATCTTCCTCATCGGCAAAGGAAAGTGTTGATTTAACTGGATTTGCCTCAGGCAATTACTGGCTTGTTATCGAAGAAAACCGAATTACCAAGGCTACCGTCAAGGTGATTAAGCAGTAATCTGGTTTACTTTGTTACGCCGAAGGTTACCGAAAGCCGGTTTCCGGAAGCGTCGACAGCCGTGAGGGTATGCTCTCCAATAGTTGGTAAAACTGCCATTTGGTGTATGGTTTTCGTTGTACCGATAAATTCGTTATCAAGATGCCAGAATACCTCTATGGTTGGATTTCGGTGCGTTAGTTGCGCTATCAGTGGCAGTTTTTCACCCGATGCGTCGCGTGGCAAAACCACCAAAGCCCGATCAGGGGGATATACAAATTTCATTGTTTGGTTGTCTCCTTCCTGATCACAACCCGGTTTCCAGTCTGGAAGACCGGAATATAGCGGATGATCTTTTCGGTAATACCATTCCTGTACGGGAGGCAGTACAAAGCAATTCATTGGAACAATGTCGTCGGGAGTGGCACAAGATCTTGTCGCACGAAGTCCGTCGGTCTTATCTATAAAAATACGATGATGGTATGGACAAACAAGGCTTTTAACACCGGATTGAAATACCAGTATGGTATCTGTTTCTTCACAATATTGTCCTGCTTTAAAACCACTTACAGCACACACTTCCAGCTCAACCAATTCGTCCCAGGGCGGGATAAAGTCAGAAGAACTGCCCAGTTGACTGAAAACTTGAAACATGAGGGGTGCAGCGGAGGAAGTCCCTGTAAGTCCGGTTCTTCCCTCTCCATCGGCATTTCCTGCCCATACGCCAACAATATAATCAGCTGTGGTCCCAATAGCCCAGGCATCTCTGAATCCAAAGCTGGTTCCTGTTTTCCAGGCAATATTTTCAGCTGAGGAAAAAAGCTCCCATCCTGCTTCCGATTCGGGTCTGTTTACCTGATGTAATGCCTTGTAGGTTAGCCAAATTGAACCGGCATGCAGAGGGACTTCATCGCTCAGATGTTTGGGTTTGTTATCTGGCTTTTGGTTTAAGAGCAGATTCGGTGAACGGTAAGCATCGTCAGGGTATTTTCCGTAATACTTATCGTAGTTTAAAACTGTTCGAGCCATACCTGCATACAGCGTACTCAACTCAAAAAGGGTAGCCTCTCCCCCACCCAAAATCATGGAAAGTCCGTAGTGGTCAGCCGGTTGATTAAAGGAATGCACCCCTGTTTGGTGAAGCAGGGATAAAAACCGGCCCGGGCCGTAATCGCGCAGCATGAAAATGGCAGGCACATTTAATGAACGGGCCAGGGCATCGGCGGCAGGCACAGCACCTGAGAAGTGGTTATCGAAATTGGTAGGGTGATAATTGTCGTAGTAACTTGGTATGTCAGCAACCAGACTCTGAGGCAACAGGAGACCGTCTTCCATCATGGCTGCATACAGCAAGGGTTTGAGTATGCTGCCTGTACTCCGGCGCGCTTGCACGATATCAACCGCATTTTGATGGTTTGAAGTGGGCTGTTTTTCAGTATTGCCCACATAAACCAGGGTTTGGTTGTCAGGGACTGAAATCACGACGACGGCTGCGTTGTGAATACCATTTCCTGAGAGTATCCGGTTTTGGTCTGCCACCAGCCTGTTCACTGTTTGTTGAAGCCTGAAATCGATGGTGGTGAGGAAATTACTTCCCGGCTGGGTTTTCATAAGATAGTCTGCCAAATGTGGGCTGTGATCAGGTAAGGGCAAAGGTTTCCCGGGCAAGGGTTCGAGCAGAGAAGCCGCGTACGTAGGTTGATCAATCAGGCCTTTGGTGAACAGTTTTTCCAGTAATCTGTTTCGCTTTAATTCAAGTTGATCCCTGTTTTTTCCAGGATTCATCAGTGATGGCGCATTGGGTAGCACTGCCAGGGTGGCGGCTTCTGCCCAACTTAGCGATTGTGGGCTATGGCCAAAATACCTCCAGGCCGCCGCCTCAACACCCACCACATTTCCTCCCATAGGCGCATGGTCGGCAAAATATTGCAGGATTTCTGTTTTGGTGCTCACGAGTTCTAAACCAACAGCCAGGGTTACTTCCACTCCTTTCTCCAGGTATGTTCGGGGCTTTCCTTTTCGTGAAATCCTGATCACCTGCTGGGTTAGGGTGCTTCCTCCCCTCACAATCTCTCCGGCTTTGATGTTCTGAATGAGTGCTGCCACGATAGAAACAGGATTAAACCCGGGATGTTGATAGAAGTGCTGGTCTTCGAATAGCAACAAAGCCTGTTTGAATTTTTCTGACACTACCCCCGTCGACTCAAACCGCCATTGCCCATCGACGGCTATTCTCGCTCCAAGCAAATTCCCTTCGCGGCTATATACAGCGGTGGCAAATGGATCGGAAAACAGAGGTCGGGGCAGCAAAAACATGCCTGCGATGAGCCAGACTGCCGGCAACAACACAACAACCAAAAACCAAATGGTTTTTGATCTTACTCTTTTCAATGACGAAAAAAAAATCCAACGCACCTTTGCCAAATTATTCCTTGTTAGGGTAAAACTACCTGTCGAAGGTTGTTAATTCTTACCTGGTTGTTTTACTTTTATCCATCCTCCTCCCGATGCGGCTTTCACCTCGTTGTTGTACATGGCCTCACAGGTGCTTACCGGAAAAACATACTCTCCGGCGAACGATGCGTGTAACAGCACGTAAAAGACCTTGGTTTCATTTCCCCGAAGTGGAAAAAACAAGTCTACTCCGGCGTCTCCTATTTCCTTGAAGTCGCTTGGGCTGCTTTTAAGTCCTGCGCCGGCATCAAACATGTTGGTATTGATTATTTCCCAACCAGCCGGAATTTTATACGAAAGTGCCATAACCTCATCGTTACTGAAATCCCTGGATTTGGTAACAGTAGCTTTCACGTAAAAATCCATACCAACGGTTAGTGTGTCGGGGTTAATGGCCTTGTTGTTCATGTCGAAATAGGAAAGTCGGAGCTTGAGGTTTTCCTCGGTTTGAATTTTATCGGAAGCTGCCGGAATGCCCGATCCTGTAAAGGTAAGATAAAGGTCCTTCTCGCTCAGGTTGGTTACTTTTACCGACTTGTTACTTCCCGCGTCAAGCGTATCGATAGCCATCTGACTGTTTTGCATCTTGTTGCCAGATTTAAACTCACCCTGACTATAGCTATACTTTATGGGTGCATCCAACGGCTGCTCACCTACAAACGATGAAACAGCAAGCAAAGCAAAAGCCGTGGACTGTGTGCTAAGCCACTTTCCGGAGCCCAGTGTTTCAGCTAGTTGCTTGTAGTACACATAGGATTTCTCCTTCTCACCTAAGGCCATGTAAGTAATCAGCGAAAAAGCCTGATCGCGGGTTATTGAGCCATAAAAATCGTTGTAATGGTGATGCCAGGAGCTGTATTTATCGCTACTTCCCGAGATAAGATGTTGGGCGATATCACGCTGTCCGATAACAGCATACGCGGCAGAGAGGTGAACGCGGGCTGCCTCAGAAATGTTGGTGTTTTCGGCTAAGCGGTTCATCGCGCTTAAAGCCGGCTTTTGAGCTAAAGCCAGAGTGTACAGCCTGTAGGCCTGAGCACCATCCGATTGAAATCGGGTTTGAGTCTGAAATGGAGTCCACTCGTTGGCCGCTTTCGTTTGAAAACTTACCCAGTTCTCCATTGTTTTCGCCGGCACGGTATAACCCTGCTGCATCGCGCTAATTAAAAAATGACCTGCATAACTTGTAACCCAGTCATTGTAATAACCTCCCGGCCAGTAAGTCATCCCACCTGAATACAGCTGACGGCGGATTAATTCATTTATAGCCTGCATAACCTGCCGTGATATACTTTCCTTCGGGCGGCGGTTCAGCTCCAGAAAATAGTGCAAATACAGTTGTGGAAACACCCCTGAAACCACCTGCTCGGTGCAACCATAAGGATACCTGTTCAGGTATTGTATCCGGCTTTCCAGGTTTATGGGCAGTACGCCCGAAACCGTCATGGTAGCCGACCGGCTATCCGGCTCACCAATTACAGGTGGGGTGAAATCAGCTTCCTGACCGGGAGTAAGTACATGGCTTTCACTGACTGTGATAGCTGAATTCGGGTTTCGCACCTGAACTTCAACTTCATAGCTGGCTTTTTCGCTGCCACTTATTGTTTCCACCTTAATGGTGGCTATGCCTTGCTTTTCGCCTACCTTCACAGGAATCCAAACCAGTTTTTCACCGGGTTTACTGAATTCAACAGCGGTGCTGCCAATAGAGGCTTCCAGAAAATCATTCGTGGACACTTTTACTTTTACGGAGCGTATTTTGTCGTCCATAGCAAACACAGTTACAGACATGTAGATGGTTTCGTCTGGACTTAAAACCCGTGGTACGGTGGCCAGAACCATCAGCGGTTGTTTTACAGTAATGGTTTGTTGTGCCGATCCAAAGGCTTTGTTTTCGGCTGCGACCACCATAGCCCTCACCGATCCTACATAGTTGGGCATGGCCAGGTTGTGTCGGGCTTTTTCTCCGGGTTTGAGTGTAAATGGCCCCAGGAAAGACACCACCGGCTTAAACCGGTTGGCCTTTTTCTCGCTGATTTCAGTATCCTCTTCCGATCCATCTCCTCCCACTTCCAAAGTGTGCAGGATTCGTCCGCCAAAAGCGCCCAAAATCTGGCCGTAATCGTCCCAGATGCGCACATCAAGTGCTTCTTTGGCATTAAAATAGCTGTACGGATCGGGAGTTTTGTAATTGGTCAGGTCGAGCAATCCGTCGTCGACAACGGCCACAGAGTAAACCATTTCGCGGCCGTTTTTCTCCGATACTTCCAGGTTGTATGAAGTGTTGGGTCGAATGGTTTCGGCCACGTCAATCACAGGTTTTAACAAAGCTTCCGGATTGTTTACCCGAATGTCGGCCACGCCATACATCCGTATCGGGAGATCATTCTTCGCCTGGTGATAGGGTTGTATCACACTAACAGACGCATAAATATTTGGTACCATGCTTTTCGTGGCGCTAAAGCTAATTACCGCCTCACGTTGGCCGGGCTCGAGCGACCAGCTTTTTATCACGGTATCGTTGCTTTCGAGACTTACCAGCAAACGCGCCTGATCAGGTACATCCAGGGTAAGGTTAACGGTATCGCCCACCTGATAGGCTGACTTGTCGGGGCTAAGGCTCAGCTGCGAAATGTCTCCCGGCATCTCCCGTTGATCGCGGCTATAATAGGAAGGCCAGTCCACGTAAAACCGAATGCCTGTGGCATGACCACTCTCGCTATCAACCACTTCGGCATAATACCAACCCCAGGCCGGGTATTCCAGATTCAGACTGAAACTATCGCTTTCGCGCGAAGTTTTAACCGTTGACGACAGCACACGCTCATCATAATGGCTTCGGATGTACGCTCCCAAATTGTTGTGTCGGTCGTTGCTGTACCACCAGCTCCAGGTTAATTTATATACCGAAATGTCCAGCTCTTTTCCCCATACCGGCTTTCCTTTTTCATCAACCGTTATCAGGTTGAAAACCAATGGTGTATCTACTTCCAGGAAATCACTTCCTTTGGGGATTTCGGGGAGTTTTATGCCCACGTAACCCGAAAAAGGAGAATATATTCTGTTGGTTTGGTTTACGCTGAAATCGCCGCCTTTTTCTAATACTTTGGTGAACAACGAAACGCCAATCATGCCCGGCGCGTTACTTCCCGATGGAAACTGCAGGGTAAACTCCGTTTCGCCGGCGTCGTCAAGCAGACCTTTAAAAACTGTTTGCGTTTCCGGGTAGAAGCTCCTTGAAGGGCAATCGAAATGATAATCGGGATAATTTTCGAACCTGGTTTTCATTGGCTTAAAGGTAGCCTCGCAGATGGCCTCAAATCCCGATGCCGCACCGCCGCTAAGCCACATACTTTTTATATTGACCTTGTTCTGGCTGCGCGACAACAAGCTGTCGGCGGTAGTCAGTTCGATTTTTAACCTGTTGGGTTTGATGTTTTCGATACGCACCATTTTAGTAAACAATGCGTTGCCCACCATGGCTTTCACGGTGTAAAGCCCGGGAGCATCTGTTTCTGAGGTAGTCAGTGTAAAACAATAATATCCTTGCGTGCCTGAAGTCAGGGTCTTGGTTTGAACGACTTTGTCGCGGGTGTCACGAAATTCGATGCTTACCGGATGGTTGTCAGGAATTACGCCTGCCCTGTCGTCAAGAATAAGTGACATGAACAGTGTGTCGCCTGGACGCCACACCCCTCTTTCTCCGAAAAGAAACCCGTCCAAACCATCCTGTTTCTGCCGTCCGGAAGTGTTGAATTTGGAATAGGAAAGCGCTTGTCCATCGTCGAGCTTGAGGTAGGCCCGTTGTCCTGCATGTTCGGCGATCAGAAATCCGGGTTCGGTCTTCTTATCCACCAAAATAGTAGCTCTGCCCTCTGCGTCGGTGACAGCCTGCCCCAATACTTGCTGCTGAAACCCAAAAACACTGATTTTGCAGCCTTGCACAGGAAGCGTGGTCAGGAGATTGTTTGCATTGACAAGCAAACTGTTTCCTGAATTCCTGGCTGTTACACCAAGATTTCCGGCCAACACGTTCTTCGACGGGAAATGCCCATTGTATTGGTTATAGTAGGCCTTTTTGCACGGATTATCGCGGTATTGCCAGTAGTAGCTGTCGGGGCTGTTGTAATCACCCGTGCAAGGATACACGATGTCCTCGTTTGAAAAAGCAAGGTTTATTTGGTAAACAGCGCCTGTTTCGGCTGATATAAATTTCGTCAGATCGATGGCATAGGTCGAAAAATCCCAGGTGTTTTCGGTGGGTGCGTTGGTCAGGGCAAAATCACCTTGGTAAACCTGTTCGCCGACGCGATACATTTCATAATCACTGTTCAGGTCGTTCACCTGAAGAAATTGCAACACGTTGTCGGCGAATATCTTGTAGATACTTACTTCTACCGAAGTCAGGTTACGCGCTTCAAATGGAACTATCCATTGGTTATCGCCCGGAAGGATAGATCCCCTCCCAATAAATTTCACCCCGGGCAAGGCAGGCTCCACGTTTACCGTGCGTTCGATATACTGCCCTAGTGTTTCGCCATTGATATTTTTAAGAGAAGAAGAAATCACGATTACCTGATCAGTGGTCATTCTGGACTCAGGAGTTACCCTGAGGGTGTTTCCATCGATATCCAGTTTTATTTTTGCCTGATCTTTTAAATAAACCAATCCATCTGGGTTTTGTGTGGGGCTCAACGGATCAGAAAAAGTGAGCAACACATGCTGCTCCGGATATTCTCCGATACTCAGACTCATCAGGTTAAACTCATTTACAGGCGGCACGTCAAAGTCACAAGGAACTTTGTTCACCCCTGTTTCCGATTCTGACCAAACCAACTTCACCGAGGAAGGAAACTTGTTTCTTTCGACGCTGTCGATCACAAAACGGTAAGTGAGAGGCATAGAAGTCTTTTCCCACGAAACCGGCAGCTCCTTCTCCCCTTGCTTTGCCGAGAGCCATTTTAGCAAGCGGTCGGGAGCAACAACATCCGAAGTAGTGATGCTGCCGCTGAGCCGGTTCCATTCCAGCGAGGTGTTTGTGTACGGACTTAAAACCAGTTCATTTTGTCTGAAATCCAGGTCCACGATCTGAAAAGAAAACTCCAGCGGATGAATGGGTTTTTCATTGTCGGGGTAAAGTTTTTGTAAGTTAACCACCACTTTATAGTGTGCTCCATTTTTAAAGGCCACATCAGGAACAAACCTCAGGTTATGCCCCCCATCGAGGTAGGCATTACCCCTAACTTCCGGTGAAACCATCAGGATGCCGGGGGGCAACGGTTGATTCTGAAATTCAAATTCCTCGACTGAAAAAGCCAGCCGAACCCGGATAACCGCTGATGCAGGAAGCACGCCCGCGGAATGGCTGATAACAAACTGCGCTGAATTGTCAGTGATTGCCTTTGGGCTATCGTCACAGGCGGAAATAAGCAACAAGGCCGCAGCCCACAGCCATACAGCCGTTTTGGTAAGAAAAGGAGGTAAGTTCATAAAGCCATTTGATTTATTACATAACGTTATAAAAGGGTTTGTCGGTATAAAAGCCGGACAACTAATCTTTAGTAAAACTACAAACTTTAATCTTTAAAACAGATTTCAGGTTTAAATTTTCCTGCTTTTTCTCGTCCGCGTTTCATGCCTAAGGCAGACAAGTGCAACGCGGATGCCATGATTATTATGCAACCAAGCATCCGCGAGACGGGAGGTTACAACACACCAAGTGCCAGCGGCACGACCCACCTTGTAACCCCGGAATTCATTCCGGGGAATTTTGCAACGCGGATGCCATGATTATTATGCAGCCAGGCATCCGCGTTGCAAACGCGGACGAGACGGAGTTTGTGGTGTATTGAGAAGATGATAGCAACTTTTCCAAAGTTCCAAACTTTGGAAAAGTTACAACACACCCAAGTGCCGTAGGCACGACCGACTTTGTATCCCCGGAATTTATTCCGGGGAATTTTGAAAACTAAACCTAAAAAACTGATTTGAGTTTATAAAGTATTCACTTAAAACTGTTTTACGCCATCTACCCAGGTTCCTCTTACCTTGGTTTTAAGTATTTCGTGTTCACTGAGGGTCATGAGGTCATTGTTAAGCATCACAAAATCGGCCACTTTCCCTGCTTCGATGCTCCCTTTGGTCTTTTCGTCGAAACTGCCTTTGGCCGGCCAAAGGGTTATCGAATATAGGGTTTCGGAACGACTAAGGGCGTTTTCGGGCTGAAAGCCTCCAGCGGGACTGCCATCAGGGTGTTTACGGCTAATGGCTGCATAGTAGCTGTGCAAGGGATCAATGTCTTCGATGGGGAAATCGGTTCCATTTACCAACCATCCATTTTCATTCAACAAATCCTGGTAAGCATAGGCGGATTTTATGCGCTCCGCTCCAAGCCTTTCATCTGCCCAGTCCATGTCGGATGTGCAGTGGGTGCTTTGTATGGAAGGTATGATGGCATATTGGCCAAATCTGTGTAAGTCATCAGGGTGTACTACCTGGGCGTGCTCGATACGCCAGCGGCGGTCATTCTTTCCTTTTAAATGCTTGGCATATACGTCAATAACAAGTCGGTTGGCCTGATCGCCAATGGCATGGGTGTTCACCTGAAATCCGTTTTCGTAAGCCAGACCACACAGGCTGTCGTAGTATGTGGTTGGTTCAAGCTGAAGTCCCCGGTTTCCTGCATCATCTGAATAAGGCTCAATCATGAGTGCCCCACGCGAACCCAATGCCCCATCGGCATATAATTTAATGCTGCTAACTGTTAGATGTGGTGGTGTGCGCAACGGCCCTGCAGGCAGGAAATAGCTAAGGTTTTCGTCTGTGGGATTTAGCATGGCATAGACCTTTATCTTTAATATCCCTGATTTCTGTAACGAATCTATCAAAAATATATCCTCTTTGTCGAGTCCGGCATCAGTAACGGTTGTAAGTCCTTTGGCCAGACACTTTTCCTGGGCTGTGAGCAATGCTTTGGTTTTTTGTTCGGTGTCGGGCTTAGGAACAAAGGATTTCATGTGGTCGGCAGCATTGTCTAAAAGTATCCCGGTGAGGCCTTGTTCGGTTTTTTTAATCTCGCCCCCGGCAATAGCTGTTTGTTTGTCGATGCCCGCCCTTTTTAGGGCTGCCGAATTGGCCAAAACGGCATGCCCGTCGATGCGGATAAGGACTACCGGGTTGTTGGGAAACAATTGATCGAGGCGTGTGTTATCAGGGAAATTTTTGTCTTCCCATAAATTCTGATCCCAGCCGCGCCCCAAAACCCATTCTTCGCCGCTGTTTTCGTGCTGGTGCAGCAAGAGGTCCAGAACCTGATCAAACGATTCAGCACCAACCAGGTTGGCGTATTGTGTTAACCATAACCCATAGCCTAAAAAGTGGCTGTGGCCGTCGTTGAAACCCGGATAAATGGCCGCCCTTTCAGCATCTATGACCTCATGTCCGGAGTATTGATCTAGTATGGCCTGGTCGCTTCCTACCGCCACAAATTTACCCTGATCTATGGCCATGGCCGAAGCGATGGAAAAGGCACTGTCGACCTGATAGATTATCGCGTTATGTATTACTAAGTCAACGTTTTTCCGGCTGTTTACACATGAATTCATAGTTGTCAGGAATAAAATGGTAATAAAATAAAGGTATTGGTTTTTCATCATTTCGTCGGTTTACAATTTATTTTGATTCAAATCGAAGCGTAAGGGGATTAAAGGCCACATCAGCCTGATCGAACAAGCGGTTAATGTGTCCTTCCTTGATCATGGTTTGGGGCAGCCCCGACTGAAAATCCTGGTGGCCTAACAACCACAACTTGTCGGCAAACTGCATGGCCAACTCACTGTCGTGGGTGGTGAGCAATATACTTTTTTGGTGTTCGACGGTGAGTTTTTTCAGCAGTCGCATGAGCGATACTTTTCCGGGTGAGTCGATAAATGCTGTGGGCTCATCCAAACAGATCAGGGGAGTTTGTTGCGCTATGGCTCTGGCTATCATGGTCTTTTGTTTCTCGCCATCGCTCAGACTATAGAATTTCCTGCTGGCAAGGGTTTCTACTCCTGTGGCGGTCATGGCTTCTTCAATGGTTTGCCGGTCGTAAGGGGTTAGCTTTCCGGTGAGCGAACCATAAGGATATCGTCCGGTAGAAACCACATGGTAAGCTGTCAGGTATCGGTCGTCGATTTTATCGGTGAGCACTGCGGCCATGCAACCTGCCATTTGTCGTGCCGACATCTGATCGGTTGGCTTGTTTTGCCATTCAATTTTCCCGTGAAGGGGTTTTAAATGCCCTAATATAGTCTTCAACAGGGTTGATTTACCGGCTCCGTTAGGGCCAAGTACAGCGATAAACTCACCGGAGTAGATGGTTGCGTTGATGGCGGCAGTGATTACAATTTGTTTTCGTCCCACAGCATACCCCGTTTTCAGGTTGTTTAAGGCCAGCAGCTCTCGCGCAACAGGTTGATTATCTTCCATATGATCGTGCTTTTACAATGACCCAGATGACGATAGGCGCACCAATTACGGATGTAACTGCGTTGATGGGCAGCGAAGAATCCCAGCCTGGAAGGCGGGCAATGAGGTTGCACGAGAGGCTTAGGGCAGCGCCGATAAGCATCACGGCCGGCAAAAGAATCCGGTGGTCGGAGGTGTTGTAAGCCGTACGTGCCAAATGCGGAACCGCGAGACCCAAAAAAGCTATCGGCCCGGTAAAAGCCGTGCCCAAGGCAATGAAGAGACCACTTATGAAAATGAAAGTCCTGTTAAGCATGCGGGTGTTGAAGCCGGAGCTTCGCGCATAGCTTTCACCCAAAAGCATCGCGTTCAGCGGTTTAACAAAAAACAAAGTGGCGACAGCAATCAGCAATACCGAAGCTAAGAGCAACAACGATTGTACAACGGTGGTTTTTGAAAAGCTGCCCAAGCCCCATAACACATAAGCCTGCAAATCCTGCGAGTTGCTGTAGAACTGCAAAGTACCTACCGCTGCATTTACCAGATAACCAATCATGATACCGATGATGAGCACGGTAACGCTGTTGCCGATACGTGACGACACCACGACGATGATGGACAGCACTGCCAGAGCTCCGGCCAATGCAGCCGCCACGAGCGTAAACTCGCGGTAATACCAGTCAGCAGAAGTAAGTTGAATTCCTGTGGCTCCTCCAAACAAAAGCACCAGTGCCACGCCAAAGCTTGCCCCCGAACTTACGCCCAACACCGACGGGCCTGCCAGCGGGTTAGCGAAGGTGGTCTGTAAAAGTAGTCCGGCAACGCTTAGCGCCACGCCCACCGCCATGGCTGTGGTGGCCTGCGGAAGCCGGAACTGCAACACGATAATCTCAGCAACCGAATTTCCCGTGATTTGCCCTTGAAGAATCGACAACACTTCATCCCATTGCAATGGCACAGAACCGAACCACAAGTTGGCAGCGAAAAGCAAAACAATAATAACCAGCCAGATGATGTTTCTGAACATGCTGTGGGATTTTTATTTTTTCCGGTCAAAAATACAATATTACCGAATGACTTGGTAATAAACCGGTCGATAATCAGGCAACAACTCCGGATGAAAAACATAAATCAGGTCGGCGAGCTGCTTTTGGGGCTCTAGCGGTCCTTTTTCAAAATAGCCGGTAACCCTGGAGTCGCAGAAGATAATCTTGCGGTTTTTGTAAGCATAAAATTGCTTGTAAAGGGCGTTCTCCTCCCCTATTTTTTCGTAGGTTGGTGTCGTGTTGTAAGTACTTACTATGCGCCAATAATCGGCTTTTGAAGCGGTTTTTAGCACGGTCTCGAAGTCGAGCGGGATGCTGGCCACCTGGGGATTGTCTTTCCATAAATAATCTCCTCCTGCATCAGCAATCATGGTGGCTACATAGCTCTTACCTCCGGGCACATACCACTGATCGGCAAAATATTTATCCGACATCACCGTAGGACGTTCGGGTGCATTGGAGGCCAGTTTTTTCAGTGTGTTGTATTCGTCGGCAATCTGATTGAAGAGGCTGTCGGCCAAAGGAAGTTGGTTAAAAAACACGGCGGTAAACTTGATCCATTCAGCTCTGCCTAAGGGGTTGGTCTCCATGAAATCCATGAAGGGAACCATAAACAGCTGACTTCCAGCCAGTGGATGAGGTTGGTTTAACTGGTAAGGCGAATAAAATACCGCTTCGGGGTTCAAGGCCAGAATTCTTTCTGTAAAAAATACGCCGTTGTTGGCCAATTCGGTGATCTGACCTTTTTCGTGACGTTGCTTTATTACCGAATCGGTGATATAGCGCGCATCTGAAATACCTACAACCACCTCTGCCAAACCAAGTTGAAGAAGTCCGCTCAGTTGAGTGGCCGAAAAAACGGCAACACTGTCCAGGGGAATTGGCCTGATCGCAGTATTCGGTGCCTTGTTTTGCAAGCTTTGCTCATGACTCACCCTGCAACTGAAAAGCGCCTGTCCGGGAAGATCGGGATGGTATACGCTTACCTCATAGCTGCCATCAACTTGTTTTTCGATGGTAAATCCTGTGGCATAGGTCACCAGAGGTTTGGCTGCGTTTTCGGCCTTGCTGACCTTTTCATGGACAGTGGGTTGACGGCACGACCAAAGAAAAAAAGCGATCAACACCAAGTATAGCAACTTGATACGAGACAGAGTGCATGGACTAAAAAAGTGTGTGTTCATGAGGCAAAGGTATGTGTTTTGCTCCCAGATCTTCCTAATCATGATTTTTTTTGTAGCTCAATTTATTTCTTTTTGGTTTAAAAAAAATCCTACCTTTACCTGCTCATATTTGAAAAGCTGGGTTTCCCGTGCCGTAGTAATAAAATAAAAAGGTCAAAAAAAATGAAGGAAAGCTTAGAAACAACCGGAAGTAAGGAATTACCTGACAACGATTTTGACCAGTTAATCGGTGAGGAGAGTTACAAAGCGCTTTTTAGTCATATGACCAGTGCTTTTGCGTTACACAAAATAATTATAGACAACAAGGGAATTCCTGTTGATTACAGCTTTATCCAAGTGAATGAGGCCTTCGAGAAGTTGACAGGAATGAAGCGGGAAAACGTGGTAGGCAAAACAATCAGAGTTATTTTCCCTGAGATTCTTGACGAGCCCTATAACTGGCTCGAAAGATACGGGCAAGTGGCCTTAACCGGAGAAAGTTTTCAGCTCGAAAATGTGTATGCCAATTCCAACGATCGCTGGTTTAATGTGTCGGCTTATTGCCCTAAATTAGGCTATTTCGCAACCGTGTTCACAGATGTAACACCACATAAAAAAACGGAACTCGCTTTAAAGGAAAGCGAAAAACGCTACAAGCTGTTCGCCGACCTCACTTTTGAAGCCGTGGTTTTTCATCGGGATGGTATTATTGTTGATGTTAATCAGGCGTTTGAGAAGCTGACCGGATTTTCGAAAGAGGAAGCCATCGGGCAAAATATCCTTCAATCGGTTACGAGAAAAGAAGATATCGCCGCCATTTCAAAAAATATTAAACTATCACAAACTGAACCCTATCAAATTACAGCTGTAAGAAAAGACGGAACAAAGTTTTATGCCGAAGTGCAAGGCCGCGACTTTGATATGGATGGTCAAAACACACGGCTCGTAGCCATCCGTGATATCACCGAAAGGGTGCTGCAATCGAAAGCTTTGAGTGAGAGTGAAGCCAAATTCAGGAGTCTGGCCGAAACTACTCCTGTTGCTATTATGGTGTATCAAGATGATTTTTGGGCTTACGCCAACAAAGCAGCCTGTAGTATTAGTGAATACACGCTGGAAGAACTTTATGCCATGAAATTTTGGGATTTTGTGCATCCCGACTTTCTGGAGTTGGTTAAATCCAGAGGATTACAACGGCAGCAAGGCAAGTCGGTTGTTAGTTATTATGAGTTTAAGATTGTAGCCAAATCCGGAACCGAAAAATGGGTGGAACTTACCGCCAACCCGATTAGTTACTTCGATAAGCCCGCGATTTTAATCTCGGTTAACGAGATCACAGCCCGTAAACTTGCCACCGAACAGCTCAAACAAAGCGAATACCGACTCAAGATGTTGAGTGAATCAGCAATGGAAATGGTTGAGATTCCTACTGTAGAAGGACTAAAAAAGTATGCGCTGCAAAAACTTCATCACTATTTTGGAAAAGAGGTAATACTTACACTCACCTCTTTAGATACCGAAAATAACAGGTGGCAGATGGAACATATTGAAGGCATAGGGTCTCTTTTGAAAAAGTTCGAAAAATGGATGGGAATCAGTCTGTTAAACTTCAATGGAAAAATTAATTCCGACTACCTTCAGTCTATCACCTACGATAAACTAACTCCACTTAACCCCGATTTACACAGGCTTACAGGCGGGTTAATCAACAAAACCATCGCTGATAAAATTCTCAAGGCCTTGTCCATTAAGTCAATTTACTCTATCTCTTTCAGGCATGGCGATCTGGCTCAGGGAAATATCAGCATTGTAGGTTATAAGGGCTCTATTAAGCCTGATGCTGAATTCATCGAGGCTTTTGTCGCGCAATTGGCTGTATTCATTGCCAAAGAAAAGGTAAATGCCACCATTCTGGAGAACGAAAACCGTTACCGCCTACTGGCCGAAACTTCTTCCGAAGGGATATTGATTCACCGATTGGGAGTAGCCTTCGATATCAACAAAGCCTTTGAAAAAATGTTTGGCTATACTCTTGCCGAAATGAACAGCCTCAACGTGGTGGATCACTTGATCGCTCCTTCGCACGGGGAAATTGTACATGCCAACATTCGTAATGGTTATACCAAACCTTATGAGGCCGTAGGGTTACATAAATCCGGACATCTTTTTCCCGTAGAAATTGAAGCCAAGAACTTTAATTACAAGGGAATGAATATGCGTATCGTACTCATTCGTGACCAATCGGAACGTAAAAAATCAGAAGAAGAATTAAAGGCCAGTGAAGCGAAATTTAAAAGTGTGTTCGAGTATGCCAATATTGGCATTGCCATTGCTGACAGAAAAGGTAGGGCTCTTGATGTAAACAACGAATTTGCAAGGATGTTAGGCTATTCAAAGGAAGAACTTATCAATCAATACTTCGATCACATCACTTTTCCCGACGACATGATTTTGGAGAGGAAGCTTCTCAAGGAACTTGTCACCGGTGCCAATGAAAACTGCCGGTTTGAGAAACGATATATCCATAAATCGGGGAAAATCATATGGACAGACGTGGCCATCGCGGCAAAGCGTGGTTTGGATGATCAGGTGGATTTATTTATTGGTATGGTGATGGACATCACTGACTATAAAAAAATGTCGGATACACTGATCGAGAGTGAAAAACGTTTTCGCGAATTGTACCAAACCATCAGTAGTGGGGTGGCCATTTATAAAGTGCTCAATCAGGGAAGCCGTGGAAACGATTACATTATAACAGACATCAACAGGGCTGCACTTAAAATGCTCCACCGAACTGCCGACAATACCATTGGCCTGACCATCAGTGACATCCGACCCAATGTGGAGAATTATGGTATCATCCCGGTACTGCAACATGTTTGGAAAACAGGTATTCCTGACTTTTTTCCGGCTACTTTGTATCAGGATGAACTCTACAACAACTGGTATGAATTTCAAATCTATCGGTTGCCTTCGATGGAGATTGTCCTCGTATACGAAGATGTAACCGATCGCATTGAACATGAGCGCTTAATGCATGCCAAAAATGTCGAGATAGAAAAACAGAACCAGGAGTACAATGTACTCAATAAACAACTTAAGGAACGTGTTCAAGAGATCGGTCAGATAAACGCCGAACTAAAAACGGCCAAAGATATGGCCGAAAAAAGCAACCAGCTGAAAACGGCCTTTCTCGCCAACATGAGCCATGAAATCAGAACCCCAATGAATTCTATCATGGGATTTGCGCAGCTTTTAGGACAATTCCCCGAATCGGGCAAAACCAGACAGTTCACTCACATTATCTCCAAAAGTGCACAACAGCTCCTCAGCCTGATCGATGATATCATTTTCTACTCCAGACTACAAACAGGTCTTATCCTCTTACGTGAAAATGAATTCCTTGTCGGCGACCTCCTCGACGACATTACAAAATCCTTCGATCTCCCTGAATTCAGGAACTCTGTCAAGCTGATAAAGTTGGTCAGCCCTGCTTGTGACGGATTGGTGGTGGAAAGCGATTATGACAAATTGCGACAAATCCTGACCAACCTCGTTTCAAATGCATTTAAATATACCAACCAGGGGAAAATTACGCTGGGATGCGAAAAAGAAGGCAACAACATGAAGTATTTTGTCAGAGATACGGGCATCGGAATTCATGAACATGAAATGAATCAAATCTTTGACAGATTTTACCGGAGTCAGGAAGTAGAGCTTTCCAACATCCGGGGCACTGGTCTTGGCTTGAGTATTGTGAAGGAATTGGTGGAACTCATGGACGGGCAGATTTGGGTTGAATCGAAAAAAGATACGGGATCTGTTTTCTTTGTCTCTGTCCCCTTAAAAACCGCACAAACTGATTTTGAAACAGATGTGGACATTGAAATTCAGCCAGAATCCTTGTCTGAGATAAAAATCCTGGTGGTGGAGGATGAACCTTCAAACTTTGAACTGCTTTACGAGCTACTCTATAACAAAGCGGCTGTTGTCGATCATGCCTTACATGGGGAAATTGCTGTGGAGATGGCCACCCAACAAATCTACGACATCATTTTAATGGACATAAAAATGCCTGTTATGGATGGAATTGAAGCCACGAAAACCATTCTTGCCGCCAACCCTGAACAGTTGATCGTCGCCCAAACAGCCTATACGCTCAATGAGGAGCGCGAAGCAGCTTTGAATGCAGGCTGTGTGGCTTATGTCACCAAACCGATAAAAAAACAAGATCTGTTTAATACTTTAAACAAAGTTGTTAGCAGAATGAAGAAAAAAAACTAAACTTAATCTCTATGAAAAAGATTCACCTATCGCGACTGGCGATATTGGCGCTATTGCTGGCGTTTTTCGGCTGCACCTCCCCTTCCACTCAGGTACTAAAAATTGCGGTGAGCAAACAAAGTGAGGCGTACGCCGCATGGTTAAAGCGCAATACCGATACAATAGAGCTCATCAACTTGTACGCTATGTCGCTGGAGGAAGCCTTAAAAACATTGGAGGGATGCGACGGACTCCTCATCACTGGTGGCGAAGATGTTTTCCCTGGTTTGTATGGTAAAATTGAAGACACCCTGCGTTGTGGAAGTTTCGACCAAGGTCGCGACAGCCTTGAAATCATGAGCATCGCACTGGCTGTTGAGAAAAAAATGCCCATAATGGGCGTATGTCGTGGCGAGCAGATAATCAACGTGGCCCTGGGGGGAAGCCTGATCATCGACATTCCGGAAGATTTTGATACGGTTGTTATTCACCGCCAGCAGGACTATATGCGCTGTTTCCACCCCATGTATAGTGTTCCAGGCACAATGCTTTTTGCCTTGTCGGGAGCTGAAACAGACTCCGTTACCAGTAACCACCATCAGGCTATTGATCAGCTAGCCAGTGGGTTGCAGATATGTGCTTATGCAGCAGACAGTCTGCCCGAAGCGATAACCTGGAAAAACAATGAGGATAAAGGCTTTCTGCTGGCGGTGCAATGGCATCCCGAACGTATGCGAAAAAATCACCCTTTTTCTGATCCGCTTGCTTTGGCTTTCTTGCAGTCGGCTGAACAATACAAGCAGCACATCAACAATTGCTATAAATGACCAAGGTTTCTGAAAATTCTACAGTTCTGATTACCGGAGCATCAAGCTTTACCGGCAGGTTTGTTATTGATAAATTTCTCAAACAGTCAAAAGCAACCCTGATCCTAACCAGCCGTAAGCCTGCTTTACTCAAAGATTTCGGCCATGAGCGCGTACGTATCGAAACGGGCGATTTGCTACATCCGGAAAGTTTTGAAAGGCTTTTTCAAAATTACCCCATCACGCATGTCATTCATTTGGCTGCAATGGCCCGGCTGCGTGATGGCGAATTAAATCCAGTGGAAAACATCAAAGTAAATTTCTTTGGCACAGCCCATCTCGTAAAATTGGCTGCCAAATACAACGTTTCAGCCTTTCTGTTTACTTCATCCGATTTGGCACGTGAGGCCACTTCGGTGGTGGGAATGTGCAAATACCTTAACGAAGAACTGTTCAGAGGCCCTGTTTTCAGCTCAACCCGGTTTGTGGCTGTACGCATGCCCAATGTTATTGACAGCCCGGGTGCTGTTACCTTGTTGTTTAAAAAACAAATAAGTCAGGGCGGACCTGTTACCATCACGCATGAGCGCATGAACCGCCGCTTTATTTCAGGTGAACAGGCAGCCGGTATTATCTGCTATGCCGCAGCCACCGGAAATCACGGTGAATTGTTTGTAAACCTTGATAAGTCTAAAAATATTCTGCGATTAGCTCAACAAATGATCGAGGAATCCGGCAAACAGATTGAGATAAAAACAATTGGTCCTCAACCCGGTGAACGATTAGATGAAAAAGGCTACCAGACCGATGAGGTGATCATGACAGAGAGCGCGGGATGGGGAATATTAAAAATCAACCCCCAAAATGCTGCTGAGGTTACCCGAATAACCCAATCCTGGCGATCACTTTTATCGGAAAGAGATATGGCGCAGTTTGCCTCCATAAAAAAGGACAATAATTTGTGCTGATTGTTTTTCATGCGGAATACCCTCGCTTTCTGAATCTGTGTATTTTTGTCGCATGAACACAAAGAAATACCTAATCATTGTTTTAATCTGGTTGCTTGTGGCTCCTTTAAATGCCGTGAGCGCGTGGCTGCTCATCCCGATGGATCAGGAACAGACTAATCACCTGAAAGCCTATGGAATTGCCTTTTGGGTGCTGGAGAATGAGGTAACCATCGAGTGGCTTCTCAACTACCGCGGAGGCAGTTACCTGATGCCCTATGCTCAGGAAATTCAGCAGGAATGTGTGGTGCGCGATGTTAAAAGTCAGGTGATTACCGATGTACAAGCCAACGCCATCAGGCAGGAGATTGCCCGTCCCGACATCAACATGGACATCATCGAGCTGAATAAAGTACCTCGCATTGCGGTGTATTCCCCTAAAAACAAACAGCCATGGGACGATGCCGTGACCCTGGCCCTTACCTACGCTGAAATTCCCTATGATCTGGTTTACGATGCTGAAGTAATGAGCGATCTGTTACCTACCTACGACTGGCTTCACCTGCATCACGAGGATTTTACCGGACAGTATGGGAAATTTTGGGCGCATTACCGGCAGTATCCCTGGTATAAAGAGGATGTCAGGGCTTCCGAAGAAATGGCTTCCAAATTGGGCTTTTCCAAAGTGTCGGATTTGAAACTGGCCGTGGCGAAAAAAATAAATGAGTTTGTGCTGGGCGGTGGCTATCTGTTTGCTATGTGCTCGGCCACCGATAGCTACGATGTGGCCTTAGCAGCCCATTCAGTGGATATATGTGATGTGATGTTCGATGGCGACCCCATTGAGGCTGATGCCCAAAATAAACTGGATTACTCCAGTTGCATGGTCTTTCAGGATTTCGAAATTGTTACAAATCCATCTGAATATGAAATATCAAACATAGATGTAACCAACTACCGGTCAAGGGCTATTACTGAGGCTAATGACTATTTCCTGCTCTTCGACTTCTCCGCCAAATGGGACCATATTCCTACCATGTTGTGCCAAAACCATGAACAACTGATCAAAGGTTTTATGGGACAAACTACGGCTTTCAATGCCGATTTGATTAAACCCAATGTGGTAATCATGGGCGAAAACAAAGCCGCCAACGAGGTTCGGTATATCCATGGCGAGTACGGGAAAGGGTTTTGGACTTTTTATGGAGGACACGATCCGGAAGACTACCAGCACCGCATTGGCGACCCACCTACTGAATTGCGACTGCATCCCAATTCACCCGGATACAGGCTTATCCTGAACAATATTCTTTTTCCGGCTGCCAAAAAGAAAAAACGAAAAACGTAAGGCTTTTAAGTAGCTGTTAAAGAGTTGCTATCTACTCCAGCGTACATCCGCCTGAGAAATTCTCAGCGCTGAAGGTTTCGGTGAGTTCTCCTGTAATCCTGTCAACGGTGGCTTTTATCTTCAGTGTATGGGTTCCTGAGCGTTTTGGCGAACAGTACTCAAGCAAGTAATAACTCTTGGCCTCATCTTTCACATAGCGGGCTATTTCGTTGAACTTCGGAATCAACTCGTCGATATCTTCGGCAAATTCAAATCCGTTGCTACCAAATTTTTCAAGGACTTTTTTCTCTATTTCGCCCCCTAATCCAATGGAATAAAGCGAGATATCCTGACTGCGTTTGTCTATGGCATCACTCATTTGTTTGTAGGTATACCAACCGGCCTGATCCGTGCCATCGGTAAAGGTAATCAAAGCTCCGGCCGAAATAATCCCGGCCTGCGCATAGGTTGCCACCCGGTCTTCAATGTCGCCGATCCCCTGAATAATGCCTCCGTAAAGATTGGTTGAGTTATCGGAGGAAATGTCTTTATCTATGCTGTTAATCAGCTCGATAAGCATGACTTTTGAGTAAGTGTAATCGGCCAGGGTATGGATGTTTTTCTCGCCATCGAACCATTTTACCGACATCAGAATTTCCTGGTAATCGGCACTACCTTCGGTTGGCATTACGGCGTTTATAAAGCTGATGCTGGCCTGTTTCAAGGTGTTCAGGTTACTGTCGAGGATACTGCCGCTTAAGTCGAGCATCAACAACAGGTTAAACTTGAATTTCTCAGGTTTGTCCTGGATTTTACGGGCTGCCTCATATTCCGAAACCAGTTTACCATCCTCATAGATCTCAAAATTAGCCTCTGTTAATCCCATCACGGGATAGTTCGTGGCGTCGTTCACTTTAAAAATAATGCTAACGTTGGAGGGTAACTCCACTATTTTATCCATGAATGTTAAGGAGAGATGCTTTGGATCATCGCTTTTTTTACACGATGCGGCTAACATAATAATAAGAACTGCGGATAAGATTTTGAGGTAATTCATATTTCTTTTCATTTTTGTACTTTATGGTTCTTGCCTGTTCACCTGAACAGGACAGGTAGAATAACGTTACAAAGATGAGGATTATTATGGTTTAAATCATCATTCCAAACACATAAAAACCGACTTTTATTTACGCCATACTTTGTCGGTGTCGCATGTCGGCTTGGGCGATACACCGATCTAAAAACCCCCGCAGTTGAAGCAGTTGTGAACGTCCAAGTTTTTGCCCGTATTTGGCCGAAAACAGAATGATGAGATACAATACAACAGATGCCGGTATACTCCACAACCAATCGGACGACAGTCCTAAAATCCAGGCGGATACACCCAGCGAACCACCAAAAATGAACAACATGATGGCCAGCAGGTAAAACACCATGAAAGTGGCCCAAACTTTTCCGTTTGGACCGGCTATACCCCTGATGGTGGTCTCTCCGCCTTCAGAATCGATGTTGATGCGCAGCTCCGGCGACCAATAATGCTGTTCGCTCTCAGGCATACAAAGGTAAACGTGGTTTTCAACAACCTTGCCTATAACTTCACCGCTTTCAGCGAGTCGATGCTGTAATTCTTCAAGTAAAAAGGAAGGTGGTGTTTTTGATTTCAGGTGGTATTTCGGCCTGATCCGTGTGGCGTTGGTTACAGTCATAAAGAGTCTTGTGTTAGTGAAAAATAGTCGGCGACTAAAATAGCAATTAATTGCAGACAATTAATGTATGTTTTTATATTGGTTTACAACCAGATGCCCTGATGGGAGATTCATGACTCCCGTTCTAATTTATACACATTCTATCTGTTACTACCATGTTTGTTTACTACTTTTGCTCCTGAAATCAAAAAAATATGAACATGTCAGAAAAATTCAATCCGGCAAATGCCATACAGGATTTAAAACAGTTTGGCGAATTTGGCGATGTTAACCCATCCATTACCGATTCGGCCACCTATACTTTTCTCACCGAAAACACCATGATCGACGCTTTTCACGGAGAAGCCGAAGGTTGTTTCTTGTATTCGCGCCACTGGAATCCCTCCAACAAATACCTGGCCGATGCCCTCGCCGCTATGGAAGGTACTGAATCTGCCTGGGTTACCGCTTCCGGGATGGCAGCTATTACCACAGCTATTTTGCAGAACTGCAATGCCGGCGATCACATCATCTCCAGCGTGACCACTTATGGCGGTACTTTTGCCTTTTTGAACAATTACATCAAAAAATTCAATATTGAGGTCACTTTCGTTAATATCGACAACCACCAAAGCATTCTTGAGGCCATCCGCCCCAACACCAAAGTGCTCTATACCGAATCGATGACTAACCCGCTCTTGCAGATATCGGATTTGCCCAGGCTGGCTGAAATTGCTCATCAACATAACATCAAACTTATTGTCGACAATACCTTCACCCCAATGATTATCAGTCCTTTCAGGTTGGGCGCTGACATCGTTGTTTACAGCATGACTAAGTTTATCAATGGAAAAAACGACTGTGTGGCTGGTGCAATCTGCGCTTCTGCCGAGTTCATTAATTCATTGAGCGATGTTAACACCGGAACGGCCATGCTACTAGGCCCTGTGCTCGACCCCCTGCGCTCCTCTTCTATTTTGAAAAACATGGCTACGCTGCACATTCGTATGATCCAGCACAGCAAAAACGCCCTCTATCTGGCTGAAAAATTCAAAGAATTAGGCGTTAAATTCAACTATCCCGGTCTGCCCGATCATCCGCAATATGCCTTGCTGAAATCACAGATGAACGAAGGTTACGGCATGGGAGGACTCATAGCCATCGACCTGGAAACAGCCGAACGCGCTGCTCCTTTCATGGAATTGATGCAGGAAAAAGGGGTAGGTTATCATGCTGTAAGTCTGGGATATTTTAAAACATTGTTCTCCAACTCAGGTAAAAGCACTTCATCGGAAGTACCTGACGACATCCAAAAGGAAATGGGATTGTCGCCGGGTTTGGTTCGTTTTTCTGTCGGGCTTGATATGGACATCGAACGCACATATCTGCTGATTAAATCGTGTCTGGTTGAACTAGGGTATATATAAACTACTGAAAAAGATGTTCTAATAAAGTGTATGGTTTAAACACCAGGATTGGGTTAAACCTTACACAATTCACAAAACAAAAAAAGAGGCTGTCTCATAAGGACGGCCTCTTTTTAATTTAGGTAGGAAAATGACTATTTCAAATCCCCTAGAATGATCGGCATACCATTGCTGCTGTTGCCAATAATCACAATTTTCGTGTTGTTCGATTCAGCCAGTTTGATAGTGGCGCTGATGCCCTTTTCCTGAAGAATTTTGTCCGTTAAGCTGGCGTTCAAAATCTTGTTGGCTGTAGCCTTTCCCTCTGCATCAATGATCTGGCGTTCGGCCTCTTTCTGCGCCTTTTGCAGCTTAAACTCATACTCAAGCGATTCCTGCTCCTGTTTTAACTTGCCTTCAATAGCCGACTTGATGGTAGGCGGCAAAATGATCGAACGGATAAGAATGCGGTTCAGATCGACATATTTTTCGTCGAGAATAGCGCGGGCTTCGATGTAAATCTCATCCTGGATGGCGTCGCGTTTAGTGGAATAAATCTGCTCAGGCGTATAGCGTCCGATAACGCTTCTGGCCGATGAACGCAGAGCCGGTATAACCACCCTCCGCATGTAGTCGGTTCCGATTTTTGCATGCAGTAACCCCAGGTTTTCAAATTCGGGTTCATACCACGCCGATACATCAGCTTTGATCTCCAGACCGTTGGAAGAAAGAACGTCCATGTTTTCAGCAATTTCCTGCTGGCGAACTTCATAAACAACCATGTTGTTCCAGGGAGCAATAAAATGAAAACCTTCGCCATAGGTATTGGTGGTATCGATACCACCACTGAAGGTTTCAAAAAGCACGCCGGCATGCCCTCCTTCGATGGTGACAGTCATGCGGTTCCAGAAAATGATCAGGAAGACAAATGCCGCAAGCACTATCCCGATAGGAATGATTTTTTTTGGATTAAATTCTTGATGTTGTGTAGCCATAGTAATATAAATTAATGATTTATGATTTGCTACAAAGATAGTCAAGATTTGCGGGCAGGGAGTTTTTTTAAGCCTTTTCGGGAAGAAACAACCGCTACAACCCCATCCGGCTTATTCAGGCATGCGCCAGATATACAATTTGGAGTGCCCCTCCTCCTCTGCCGTCAGGATGATGTGTTTGCCGTCGGGCGAAAGGGTCGGATGGCTGAAATTTAAGTCTTCGGAGGTAAGTTGTTCCAGATGACTCCCGTCTGTCCACATGCTAAAAAGCTGGTTTTTACCGTTTTCACCATCTTGAATAAAATATACCTTCAGGCCTTGGGGTTCCCAGCAAACATGTGCCCCTCCTCTTATTAAAAACTCGGTTTGTGTTTCCCCATACCAGTTGATGAGTTGATATTTTTCCGGTAGAAATGGGGAAGGACTTTTATAGTACATGATTTTTTTTCCATCGGGAGCAACTTCGGGATGTCGGCTGTCGGATTCATTTTCAGTGAGTTGGTTCAGGTTGTCGTACACAAAGTCGTAACTGAAAATCTGCCAGATCCCGCTTATTTCATCTAACCCGGAAAAATAGACCTGCCGGCCGGAAGAAGCAAAGCTGGCCTCTGTGGCCACCACGTCTCTATATATAAGTCGAGAGATGGTTTTCTCAGAAAGGCTGTAAACAAACAAAGCAGGATATCCCAGGCTATCCGAATCGAACACGATTTGCCCACCGTTGGGATGCCATAACGGGTTTGATAAACTAAACCTACTCGACAAAAGCCTGTCAACACGTGCCGAGTCAGGGAAGTAGCAGTATAGTTCCCCATGGCCTTCGTTTTTAGCTTGAAAAACCACCTGCTTGCCGTCGGGCGACCAAGCCGGTGCAAGACAATCAATTCCGTCAATGGAGATACAAACCCCGTCCTGAAGTTTCAATTCCTGTGCCCGGGAAGAAGTAAGGGCAAAAGCAAATAACGCGGAAACAATTAATCTTAAAGCCAATAGATTCCTTCTTTCAGGAAGGTTCAATGCAGGAAATGATCTCAATCTGTTCTCTGGTTTATAATGCATCTAACTCATCTTTCGTCAGCATTTCTAACCGGGCTAACGGTTTACAAAGATAAAAACATATTTCCAGAACAGCATGGGTACACTTGACTGCTTAGCGTGTGAAAAGTCGTTTGGCTGAGAGGGCTATGATATCAGGAGGTTTAGCATACTAACGATAGATTGTATTTTTCATGAGGAGTTAGTGCTTATTAGTTTTGCGTTCAAAAGAAGTCAAGTCTTTATTGGCAATTATTAGTGGCTGCTTCAAATAAAACACTTTGTAGATGAACAATTATCATCATTCAGTTTCTTATTTAAAACGAATTCAAAATTACCCTTCTCCACAGACTTCATTTTAGCTAAGTTTCAAATTTAAAAGAATTCTGACTATTTTTGAAAAAAATCAAATTACACATGAAAAATTATTTATTGGTTCTGACACTATTTGCCACTCTGTTAACGGCTTGTCAGCAAAAAGCACAGAAAACAAATGATGAGGTTGTAATCACACAGCAGGATAAAGATCTGCTTGCTCTGGCTCAGGCCCTTTTCAAACCGCTGCCGGATGAAGCCCCAAACCCCGACAACTTAGTTACTGAAGCGAAAATAAAGCTTGGTAAACAGCTCTATTTTGAAACCCGTCTCTCCAAAGATGGCAACCAAAGTTGTAATACATGCCACAACCTGGCTACTTTTGGTGTCGACAATTTACCCACCTCTCCGGGCGACAATGGAATTCCGGGCACACGCAATTCACCTACCACATTTAATTCGGCCATACGCACTGCCCAATTTTGGGACGGTCGCAACAAAGATGTGGAAGAACAAGCCGGAGGACCGGTACTTAACCCTGCCGAAATGGGAATGCCTTCAGAAAAGGTGGTGGTAGAAAGATTAACTGCAGTTCCTCAATATGTGTCAATGTTTTCTGAGGCTTTCCCTGAGGAAACCGACCCCGTTACCTATGCCAACATGCGCAAAGCCATTGGAGCTTTTGAGCGCACCTTGCTAACGCCAACCCGATTCGATGCTTATTTAAGTGGCGACATCAACGCGATGAGTGTTCAGGAACGCCAGGGATTACAAACCTTTGTAAATCAAGGATGCGTTGCATGCCACACAGGCCCATTGCTGGGTGGAAATATGATGCAGAAATTCGGTTTGTTTGGCGACTATCATGACTTCGTTGATGCCAAAATACCCGATTATGGTAAATATGAAGAAACTAAAGCGGAAGCCGACAAGGGGATGTTTCATGTCCCTGGACTACGTAATGTAGAAAAAACAGGGCCTTACTTTCATAACGGAGGCGTTGCCGACATCAAGGAATCCATAAAAATTATGGGCAAACTTCAGCTAGGCAAGGATATTACCGATGAGCAAGCTGAAGAAATGACTGCTTTTTTCGCAACCCTTACTGGCGATATACCTGAAGAAGTGAAAGTTGCACCAACAGCTTTTTAATTGTTTCGATAATACCAGAGAAGTTATTGTACCAGCAATGCCGGGGTGTTTCGTGTGCTATATTCCAGAAACTCTTGCCTCCAAATCCAGACTGATGCAGATTACTTCGTTTGTCTTAATCACCAACAATTACCGCAGCCCGGTGTGGTAATGCTTTGTAAATGGCTTTTGCATCGGTATCTTTAAGCCAAATAAACAAAGTAGGTTGATAGCTTTTGTGATAAAAGAAATCTTCTGTCAAGGTGGTGAGGTGGTGAGTAAATAAGTTCATCCCAACCGCAGGTTTTAAAACCAGACTGTCGCCACCGAAACCCGTAACAACAATCTTTAGGTGGTTTTCGGTGGTAAAGGTCCACCATAGGTGAGTTCCCACCAAATCAACCGAATCAACCGGCACGGCCTCCCCTTCCTCATTCACCCTGACTTTTCGAAAAACCTTTTTTGGTAGATTGGCTGTTTGACTAATTATATAAGCAGGCTCTGAAAACAACTTTGCATATCCTGTGGAATTCAAGTCGTTAAACATATTTTCAGGCCACATATGGCGGATAGGTGCTTTTATCAAAGGTAAACCTTTAAACAGTAACTGCATGGTGCTGTCTTTAAAACAGATACCCAAACTCATGGAATCCAGTTTGGCCACCGCCAATTGGTTTGAAATCCACCATTTTTCCGCCCATAAGTCGCGTTGTTCCTTGCTACCCCAGCTTTCAGGGTTTATTTCTGTGGTCAGCGATGTCGTGAACGTGTCAGTTGCCCGCTTAATTTGCTGTTGTGCCAGGTACAATTCCACGAAAAGCAACAAGGTAAACAACAAAATGATGCCCAGCCCGATGATTGTGGGCTTCCCGTAAGGTGATTTCAGGAAAAAGTCCTTTGGATTCATGTTAATAGATAAAAACTTTTGCCCCCAAGGGCATTTCGTGGTAAATAAATTCGAGATCGGAATCGTTCAAACGAACACAACCGTGAGTAACAGGCATGCCCAAAAAACGCTGATAAAGTGTTCCATGAATAAGATATCCATTTCCGATACTTAGAGCGTAGTCGCCCAAAACCCCATATTCAAAACGCGAATCATCGTTAGGTGGTGGTATGGGCAAACCTTCTTCAACAAAAGCCCAGTCGGGTTTTTTCCATACAGGATCTACTATTTTGCCTTTCACGGTAAAAACCCCTTTGGGGGTTTCAAACTTATACGTTTTCGCGCCACCCGTTTCGAGCTCTTCATAACTTCCGGTAGAACACATGCCCTCACGTACCAACTGATTGTTTTTGTAGAATTTAAACGTGTTAGTCAGGGTATTGATCACAAGGTATTGCTTGCCTGGACTAAGCTTTTTCAGCTTAAGCTGTAAGACTTCAACCTCCTTTTTCAACTGAATATCACTTGGATTCGTGTTTTCTGATAAATCCTCATCTGGCTGAAAACGAAATGATTTCATGTAGGCATGGGCTTGGTATTTGGGAATGACAACCGTAAGTCCTATACTCAACAACGCCAGTCCGATGAAAACTGAAGCCGAATAAATGAGCCACCTCGTATAGGATATTTTCCATTTCATGGCTGCTTACTTTAAATAATCTTCCAGCGACTGTTTAGATCCGATGATGATTACCGGCGTATTCACCTCACAAAGCTTGTATAGCACGTCCATATCCTCGTTACTCAAGGCGATGCACCCATCAGTCCAGTTAACGCCCTTACCGCCCTCGCCATGAATTTCAATCAGGTTTCCGATGTGCGCATTTTTTGGGATCTTACCTTTTTTTTGGGCTTGCTCAAATCGGGCTTTGTCTTCTGTATTGGGGTAATTCAACAACAGTGATTTATAATACTTGGTTTTAGCCCCGCTTTTTTTCTTCGTGACATGATATACGCCTTCGGGCGTAGCCTTATCGCCCCTGGTGACTTTATAGCCCATCCAATTTTTCCCGAATTCCGTATCAAAAGTATGGAGCACTTTTCCTGATTTCAGTACCTCACAGGTAGCTTCCATTTTGTTTATTAGCAATACGATACGCCCTTTTTTAGAGAGCTCCTTGGCTTTATCTAAATCCAGCATCCATTGGGGATGCTGTGCAAAGAACAACTCCGACCGTTCCTGTGCTTTTTGCAAAGCCTTGCTGATCAGACGTTCAGATTCCTTTAACACCGATGCGGCCTGATATACATGTCCCATGGCAATCCCTTTTGCAGCTTCATAGTATTTAAGTCGTGCCTCGCCATATTGTTCAAAAACGAATTTCGGCAGAGGCAGGTTTTTGTATTTTTTGTCGAATAGTTCCAATTGAACCCATACGGAATTCAACTGGTTTTCGATTTGGCCGCCAAGACTGTGTTTTTCTTTAGAAGCTTTTCCCACGGCCTGATTACAAAGCTCAACCGTTTCCTCTGCTTTACGAACCACCTCCGAATAATCGCGCCAGATAAAACTTCTGCTGTTCTGGCTTTTCCACTCCAACATGGCTTCGCGATAAACGGCCTCCGCTTGAGCAAATGTTTGCGGGGCGTACACTTTCACCTGCGATTTATCTGCTGATGATATGGCTTCTAAAGCTGCTTTTATCTCATTTTCAGGAGTTTTCAACGTAAGGTAAATGTAGCCGGCATAGCTGACCATTCCCAATGCAAGGAGCAACAAAAAAAGCAGAATGAACTTCAAAAAAGTGCGTTTCTTTTTCATAAAAAAGCCGGGAAAAATATCCCGGCGTATTTTTCTTTGGATGATCTTACTTCTTTTTGCTGTTGTATTTTTCAACAACGGTGGTCAGCTCTTCATTTAACGAAACGGCTTTGTCGTAAGCTGCCTGAGCTTTGGCTTTGGCTGGCATCAACTTTCCCTGTTCGAGCATTCCCGGAATTTCGGCAGCAGAACTTCCAACAGCCGATAACTCACCTTTAATGGCTTCGATGGCAGCCTTGCCTTCTTTGCCTTTAGGAGCTTGTTCTGCAAGTACAGTCGTTTCGTCCGTCAACGTTTTTAAATCGGCCAATATTTGATTAACCTCTGCTACGATGGCTTCTTTCTTGGCAACGGTGGAAACAACCAACTGCATCGATGTGGCTTCGATGTTGGCCAGCTTAACTTTAACGTCGTCGAAGTTCTTGAATAATTTTCCCTTGTTCATTTCTACTTCGGCTTCGATAATTTTCATCGAATCGATAATGGCTGTGTACTCAGCTTCCATGTATACATTGGCTTCGGCCACACTAGCCTTTAATATGGCACTGTTGGCGGCATCCAATTCAACTTGAGGCACTTTGGCGCATCCGCCAATCACTAAGGCCATTGCAATAACGACCACGGTAACAAAACTTTTTTTCATGATTTCAATCGTTTTTTTTTTGATTTTTAAATTGTTTCAAGGAATCCTTCAATTTTATTTACCATTCTGACGTATAGTTTTTAAAAGGTAACGATGGAATCAAAAAAATAAATAATTTTATCATGTGAATTCACCTACATCGTGCTGCACACTATTATGAGCCATTTAAAATACGACACCCTTTCTGACGAAGCCCTCATCAAGATGATTTATGACGAAGGCCATAAGGAATTGTATGAGGTAATTTACATCCGGTATTTTAAAAAAGTGCGCGACAAATGCCATAGTTTTTTGAAGAATAAAGCCCAGGCAGAGGAATTTGCCAACGATATTCTGGTGAAAGTGTACGAAAAGCTTCCCGGATTTAAAGGACAGTCGGCCTTCGCTTCCTGGCTGTATTCCATTACTTATAACTACCTGATCGACTACCTGCGGAAGAAAAAACAACTGCACTATCCCAGATGGAACGAGGAAAATCAATTGCCCGAGATTATCGATGAATCAAATACCGATGTGGAGGAACTGAGTTATGACAAGTTGATGCTAATTTTTGAGAAAATACACCCCGAAGAAAAGGCCTTGCTCCTGATGAAATACCAGGAAGGATTGCCCCTGAAAACCATTGCGCAAATATTGATCATCACCGAAGATGCCGTAAAAATGCGACTAAAACGAGCCCGCGCCAGGGTCATTTATATGTACAATAACGAAGAATAAATGACATGGATGTGCGTTACTTAACTTATTTTGTTCGTCATACGACAAACTGCATGATAACACCCAGGCTGATATGATTTTTGACTTTTTTAAATCCACAAGTAAAATGGTACCTGAAAAGGTGCAAAAGGAAGTGCTTGGCCATTTTCCAAATGCGATTAACATCGAATGGCATAAACTGCCCACCCATTTTGAGTCCATTTTTTATTTGGAGGAAGTAGAACACATTGCCGATATTAGCCTCGATGGACATCTGCTTTCTTACAAAAAAAACCTCAAAACTGGCGACTTGCCTGCTGTGGTGAGAGAAAAATCTGAATTGGAAGGGGAAATCATGAGCGCCATCAGTCACCACACATCCGAAGGTATCCAACACGAAATCATTATCCGTAAAAAAGATTTTTCGAGGGATTTACTGGCTTTTAACGTCCACAATGTTTTAACAGAGATCAAGTCGGTTTGATGACACAAGAAACTCCATGATAAAAGGTTGACAAAAAGCATCTCTTACATATCATTCAGCATGTCATTCAAATGTGGAAGTATTACAAATCAGTGATCTGGTTTTTTTCCTTTGATGATTTGCTCCACTACACCCGGATCGAGCAGCGTTGAGGTATCGCCAAAATTATCCGTGTTTCCTTCGGCTATTTTGCGCAAAATCCGCCGCATAATTTTACCTGATCTTGTTTTCGGAAGTCCTGAAACAAATTGAATGACGTCGGGCTTCGCTATCGGACTAATGAATAAGCTAACCGCCTTTAAAATCGACTGCCTCACCCCTTCCTCGCCTCCGCTCGAAAACTCATGGCAAATAACGTAGGCATAAATTCCCTGTCCTTTAATCGGATGAGGAAAGCCAACAACTGCCGACTCAGTAACCAACGGATGCTCGTTGATNGCGTTTTCAATCTCTGCTGTTCCCAGTCGGTGACCCGANACGTTGATAACATCATCTACCCGGCCTAAGATGCGGTAGTACCCGTCCTCATCGCGGCGAACNCCATCACCGGTNAAATACAAACCCGGATATTGCGAGAAGTACGAAGCTTTGTATCGCTCATGATCACCCCAAAGGGTTCGCGCTATTCCTGGCCAAGGGAATTTTATGCACAAACTGCCTTCTACACTCTTTTCGCACAGGTTCTTGCCCTCTGCGTCAATGATTACCGGCTGGATTCCCGGCAAGGGCATAGTAGCGAAAGCAGGCTTGGTTGGGATTATGCCGGCAAGTGGACTTATCATCACTCCTCCCGTTTCGGTCTGCCACCAGGTGTCTACAATTGGGCATCTGTTGCCACCCACATGATCGTGATACCAATGCCAGGCGTCTTCGTTTATGGGTTCACCTACAGTTCCCAACACCCTGAGCGATGGCATTTCTATTCCCTCGATCCACTCCTGCCCTTCTGCCATAAGCGACCTGATCGCTGTGGGTGAGGTATAAAACTGGTTTACCTCGAATTTGCGGATGATGTCCCAATACCGCGAGGGAGTAGGATAATTGGGGATTCCTTCAAACATAACAGAGGTTGCCCCTTCGAGCAGCGGACCATAAACAATATACGAGTGGCCGGTGATCCAGCCAATATCGGCTGCACAGAAATAAACCTCACCCGACGTGTGCTGAAATACATTTTTGAATGAATAGGCGGTGTAAACCATGTATCCACCTGTTGTATGCACTACGCCTTTAGGCTTGCCTGTCGACCCGCTCGTATATAAAATGAACAGCGGGTCTTCCGAATCCATTAGCTCAGCCTTGTTTTCCGCCTTAGCCATGGTCATTAACTCATGCCACCAAAAGTCACGTCCTTCATGCCATTCGATGGGTTGCCCGGTGCGTTTAACCACGATGACTTTCTCTATCGTGTTGCTTTTATCAATCGATTCATCTGCCGTTTTCTTTAAATCAAGCGTTTTATTTCCTCGGTAGCCTCCATCAGAAGTAATCAGGATACGTGCTCCGGCATCGTTATTTCTTTCTGCCAAAGCGTTGGCCGAAAATCCGGCGAAAACTATTGAATGTACAACGCCAATACGTGCGCAGGCCAACATGGCGATCACCAATTCTGGAATCATAGGCAAGTAAATGGTAACCCTGTCGCCTTTTTTCAATCCTAACGAAAGCAATACATTGCTGAATTTCATCACTTCTTTGTGTAAAGCACCGTAGGTTAAAACAACATGTTGCTCTTCTGGATTGTTGGGCTCCCAGATAATAGCGGGTTGTTGCTGTCGCAAAAATAAATGCCGCTCAAAAATATTTTCTGTGATATTCAACTTTCCGTTGATAAACCAACGTACGGAAGGCTCGTTAAAATCCCATTCTAACACCTTATCCCATCTTTTTTGCCAGTAAAACGAGTCAGCTACATTTGACCAGAATCCGGTTGGATTACTAACGCTTTTTTGATACTCGTGCAGGTATCCGCTAAGGGTCGAAATCTTTGGTACCATATTAGTTATTGTTTAGTGGGTGATTAGTTCACTGCCTTTTTACTGTTGTTTGGCAGCCAAAACAAACGAACGTGGCGGCTAAATTATAAAAATACCAATACAAAAATCACATCGATTTTCCTGATTGTGAAATTTTCACACAAACATGAGACAAATCATAATGATGCAACCTTTTAAGCAGGTCAGGTAGTCATGATAGCGTTATTCATCTTAAAACAATTTTATGAAAAAAATTTACACAGTCGTTTTGTTTTTACTGGCAGTGGCCATGCTGCCGGCACAAACTCTACTAACCGAAGACTTTAGCAGTGGCACAATGCCTCCTTCGGGTTGGACCATCGATAATTTGAGTGCGCAATGGAGCAGCAGCGCCACCGCCACAGCAGCTGGCACCGCTCCAGAAGCTATGTTTACCTGGAAACAGGTTATTGACGATTCTTATCTCATTTCTCCCGCTATTGACTTAACCGGATATTCGTCAGTCGTGCTGCGTTTTAAGCATTACCTCGATAACTATGGCGGCGGGCAGTACAAAATTGGTGCCGCCACCCGTTCTGGCGGCGGCGATTGGAATGTTGTTTGGGAAGTAAGCCCGAATAGCTCCATCGGTCCTGATGATATGCTGATAACCATTGAAAATGGCGACGTAGGACAAGCTGACTTCCAATTTGCATTCTACCTGGACGGGAACCTTTACAACATGAACTATTGGTATATTGATGATGTGATGCTCTTTAACCCGGCCAACCTGGATGGCGAAATGCAAGCCATTACCACCTATCCTTTTGTAAGTGGACCGACAGCTGTTACCGGTGTTATTTTCAACAACGGGCTAACAAGCATCACCTCTACGGAAGTGCAGTGGTCGGCCAACGGCATGGAAACCTTTACAACAGAATTTACAGGCTTGAACCTCGAGATGGGCGACTCCTATGCCTTTACCTGCAACGACCTGTTTGACTACCCCATTGGTTCATACGACCTGATGGTACAACTCACAAAAGTGAACGGTGTAGCCGATGACAATCCTGACAACGATATCCTGCACAAAAACGTGAGCGCGGTAAGTTACATAACCGAGCGGATTCCTCTTTTTGAAGAGTTTACCAGCTCAACCTGCTCACCCTGTGCCTCTTTTAACAGCGGCTTCGTACCCTGGTGCGACACCCATGCCGACGATATTACCCTGATTAAATACCAGATGAACTGGCCCGGATCGGGTGACCCTTACTATACCGCCGAAGGGGGCGTGCGCCGCGATTACTACGGCGTTACCTGGGTTCCATGGCTGGTGGCCAATGGCGACTTTGTGAATACAGACATGACCGCCGTAAACAGTTTCTTTAACAACGCGGTAACACTGCCCGGCTTCGCCAGCTTCGTGGCCTCCAGAACAACGGTGTCCAGAGGAACTACCATGGATATCGACGTAACCATACTTCCTTATGCTGACTTCAGTAACTTTAAATTGCATGTGGTAGTGTTCGAGAACTTAACCACACAAAACATTGCCAGCAATGGAGAAACTGAGTTTGAACATGTAATGATGAAAATGGTTCCCGATGCCAACGGTACTACCATTGACTTGCTTGACAGACAGCCTATTACCATTTCTCAAAGCGTGGATCTGGCTGGTACCAATATCGAAGAGTGGGACGATTTGGGCGTAGCCATTATCATCCAGGATCTGGCTACCCGCGAAGTCCATCAGTCGGGTTATGCCGTTGAGAATGGTGTTTTTGCAACAGATGCATCGCTTAGCGAGTTGAATATGGACGGTGTTTTAATCCCCGACTTCACCCCTGATGTGTTGGAATACAACATCGAATTACCTGAAGGAACAGTTGAAATCCCACTTATCGCCGGAATTCCCACCGATCCTAATGCTACGGTAATTGTTGTCCCTGCCAATGAGTTGCCGGGCACTACTGTTGTGGATGTTTTTGCCGAAGATTTGAGCACCCACAACCGCTATACCGTGAACTTTACCGTGATTCAAGGCCTTGCCAACACAAATGAAGCCATGGTAACAGTTTACCCGAATCCTACAACCGGATTAATTCAGGTAAAAGGAGCAGAAAACGCAAAGGTAACTGTGTACAACACTACCGGTGTGGTGGTGGCTGATTTCCCGGAAATGAAGAACAACACCATCAATATGAGCCATTTACCCATTGGGGTGTATTTCGTCAAAGTACAGACCACGAACGCCTCCACAACCAAAAGGGTATCACTTACCAGATAATACAGGTTAAGATAAAATAAAAAAACCGGGCATTTAGTCCGGTTTTTTTTTGGAAAGGATATGCTGATTGGTAGATGTCCTCTACTGTGCATTCACTAAAGTTGCGTAAAGCCCTTATTAAAACATCAACGTAAATCCATTATCCTTTCGCCTAAACTTTTCTAATTCAGCTTTATAAAACTTAATTTGTTGACTGCAAATAAAATCCCTAAATATCGAAATATCCTCTTCCTCCTCGGTTTTATTCAAGGAGTCAAGATATTCTGCTCTGTCCTCAGTGAATATTTTAATTAAAGGTTCTCGATGATACATTTGTATATAATTCATCATCAATCTTGATGTCCTGCCATTTCCATCGCCAAAAGGATGAATGTTGACCAAATTATAATGGATGTCAGCAGATAATTTTAAAATCTCATTATCAGCAACAACATCTAATCTTTGATTAATATTATCAATAAGCCCAACCAATAGATCTTCAACCTTAGAAAAATCGGGAAAATACTTTTTGTCAACATACACTTGTGCTTTTCGTAAATCACCTAATGAAGTATCAAATGTGCCGGTTATTGTATTTACTACCCCTCCCGTATTCTTCATAACAAGTCCTGCAACTTGTTTAATCAATTCAATACTAACCTTTTGTCTTTGCTTTGAAATCTCTTTAAGAAACATAAAGGCGGTAAAATGGTCTTTAACCATCAAGTGATCAGTCAAAGGCTTTCCTTTTGCTGTTATACCATTCTCCAACAATAGTTTAGTATCATTCTCTGTTAAAGAACATCCCTCAATCTTTGTGGAGTTATAAACAATCGAAATCATTGAAAATTTCTCATAATCAATGGCTTTCGATAATCCCATTTCAAGATATTCCTTTTTCAATATTTCTAATTCTCTCCACATAATGTTTACAAAGATACTTCTATTTATTTCAAGATTAACTATCTACTTGCTGTGTCTTACAGCATTTTGCACAACGCTATGCTATCTGCAACATGACGATAAGTGCATAACCCGAAGTCCAACGGGAGCGGCACATCGAGCTTGCGTTGCACTGAGCCAGCAGAGTGTCGAATTGTAGTTTATTCCCATAAATGCGGGACTTAGTGCTGCGCGCCGCTAAGAATCCTATTTATTGGCTGCTTGCATTTTAATTGGAATCTAACAAGTCATTCAAATTAATTATTTTACTGCCATTTTTTTGGTAATAATTTAGCATTTCGTCAATTTTCCTTTTATCATAACTCGTAATACAATCTGATAAGACTGTAACTTTGTAGTTTTCCTTGCACATATTAAATACGGTTGATTTCACGCAGGCAATGGCGTCTGCTCCTGTAATGTAAAATTCGCTTATTTCATTTTTCTTGATAAAGTCAGCAAAATCCTCGCTGGTCAATGCGTTGCCTTTGGATTTTTCAAAAATGTTTTTGGAAACCAATTTCATGTCCGAAACCAATTCAGACCCACGAGTATTCGGTTTGAAAGTCCTTGTGCCGTCAGATAAGTTATAATGCCTTATGTAAACGACATGAATTTCATTTTCTACTGCCCAATCTATTGCCCGATTAACATTGTCAATGATTTCTTTGTAGTTTTTGGTAATGTCATTTTGAATGTCAATTACCACTAAAGACTTTTTCTGCATGGAATTTCCTTCTTTTATTTTTATGTTTTAATTCAATTTTCTATTTCATTGTCCACCGCCCTGTCGCTGGCATTTTTATCTATATCCTTTTATGCAATCTAATCAAGTGAATCCGCTTTTCTGCATTTCACATAAATAAGTTTCAATGGCGGTTCATTTTCTAAGTGTTTTATTGGTTCGTCAATTTCATTGAATTCAACTAATCCATAATCTTTGAATTCGTCCTTGACAGATTCAGAATCATAGAAAAATACATTAAGTCCTTTTTGCATCTCATATCTATCCTTACTTAAGAATCTGCCATTACCAAACATGCTTGCTTTTTTTGATGCAACCGAGAATATCATATATCCATTGGACATCAACTGATTATAGCAATTTTGTATGAATTTTTTCCTCTCGCTTTTGTTTAATAAATGTATTAGGGCATAACAAAATATTCCATCATATTTCTTGTTGTCAAAAGGCATATCTGTTACAGAGCCATGATGAATAATTAAATCAAGTCCATTTACTGACTTTGCTAGTTCAATAGCAATTTTTGATATTTCAATGCCTTCAACATTTATCCCATTATCGTGAAATATTTTTGCATTCCTGCCATAGCCAATACCAGGTATCAAGATGTTTTTGATTTTTTTTAGCAGAAAGAAGTCTTTTGTCAGGATCGCAGAATCAGAAGGCGTAAATCCCCAATTTGTTTTTTCTTTCTCAAATATTTTATCCCAGAAATCAGTCATTTATATTCTTGTTACATTTAAGTAGTCTGTACTACTGCTTGCGGCTAACGGGCATCATTTGCTTTGATGCGGACTTCAAAAGACAAATCTTTCTGCCCACACTGATTTTTATTTGGAACTAAAATATTCATTTTCATAACGTAACCCGCCATAAAGTATGATGCATTGTTGGAGCGTCGTTATTATTAATATGACCTTTTTACTACCTTTTGCTGTTGAATCAAATTTTCGCCACAAAATACCTGAATCAGATAAATTCCATTTGAAATGGATTCGAGGTCTATATAGGTGCTTTTTTGATTAAGTTTTTTATCAAGTAACATTCTCCCATTAAGATCAAATAAACGCAGCCTAGTAGGTTTAATTATGCTGCAATCAATGTTAATACCTTTATTGACAATAGGGTTGGGGTAGATATAGACCATTGATTCTTGCGTGGTGATGCCGACAGTTTCATCAAGGTAAAAAATACAGAGGTCCTCCCATCCATGATTATATGACATGTCTCCATCGTATGATGATGAAGACCCAATAATAGTAAAAACATTATTTTCGTTTTCCACCAAATCCATACCTGTTTCACCAAAGATTCCACCTATGCATTTTTGCCAAATAATTTCATTTAGATTATTCATCTTAAACACCCAGATGTCATAATAACCATGCATGCCAGATACATCTCCATCGTATGAACTTGTTCTACCTACTATGATGAAATCTCCATCAAGCGTTTCCTGTATTCGTACTGCAAGATCACTTAGTGATCCCCCGAAACATTTTTGCCATTCTAGAATACCAGTTTCATCGATTTTTATGACCCATATATCATCATCACCATGACCGCCTGTGACATCCCCATCATCAGAATCAGTATTACCAGCAATTATCCATCCACTATTATTTATACTTATAATGGAACTTCCCCTGTCGATTCCCGATCCTCCGTAACATTTTTTCCATTCTATATCACCAAAGGCATTTAATTTTAATATCCAAAAATCCATTCCTCCTTGAAAACCTGTAATATCTCCATCATTTGACCAGGTTGTCCCTGCTACAATATACCCCCCATCATCTTCTATCAAAACCTGACGTGGTGCATCTTCGTGATACCCCCCATAGGTTTTTTGCCAATCATAATTGCCCAAACTATCTAATTTCACAATCCAATAATCCAAACTTCCGTGATTTCCTGTGGCGACTCCATTAATGTATTCTGAAGAATTTGTTCCAACCATTATATAGCCACCATCAATAGTTTGTTTGATATCGAAAATGTATTCAGTCCCCTCACCACCAAAGCATTTTTGCCAAAGCATATTGCCACTGTTATCAAGTTTAAATAACCACCCATCATAATCACCATGATTGCCAATGACGTCACCATTTGTAGACTTTACTGATCCAGCCACTAAATATGTGCTGTCGCTTAAAACGATTACTTTGCTCGCGTGGTCCCAATCTGTTCCACCAAAGCACTTTTCCCATTCCATTTCACCTTGACTGGTAACTTTGAGAACCCATATGTCTCTTTCTCCATGATTGGCAGATACATCCCCATCACTAGATGCTGTTGTTCCAGTAAAAATGTAACCACCGTCAAAAGTTTTGCAAAGACTTACAGCCACATCTGTCTGAGAGCCGCCATAAGTTCTTAACCATGTAATATCGGGTTGCCCGATTATGTAACTTTGTTGAAGAAAAATAAAGAGAATCAGAATGTTAATTGTTTTCATTATGGAGATATTTAGAGTTTTAATTTAGTGAAAAAATGCATATCGTATTGCAACCTGATATTCAGCTGTTTGTTAAAATGCCCTCCAACTGCATGCTACCCTTAACACCATTACACTTATTTCCGATTTGGGGGTATCCCGTCATCATCCTATTACCCAACATTATCAAGGCGTTGTGTTTTTTGCCCATGGCGGTATGTTTAAGTTTATTGTGTTTAGCATGACACAAATGTATGATATTTTTCATCACTTACTACTTGATGGGTTAAGAATTTATTGTGTCATTATAAGGCGTTTTATTTATTTCTTTGTCATATAATAAAATTCTCTTTCTAATTCATGTTTAAGTCTTTGTGTACTTCTCCTCATGATGAAATAAGGAATACCAAACATAAGGATAGCATGGAAAAATAGAAATGGCCCAGCAAACATTTGATCACCACCTTCAATATTGTCTGCCATAAAGAACCCTGTTATGAAAATCGAATAGAAGATAATTAGGAAAATATAAAACAGAATCATTATACCACTAAATCCATTGATTTCTGTTTCAATTGTCAATTTCTCTCCTTTTTGTCTGTATTTTCCTTCCGCAATTGCAAAATTCATATTCATATCGAAAAAGCGTCTTCTTCTCTTTATCTTGAAGTCTTCAAATCCAACATGTCCTTTAAATTCATTTTTGCTTGATGAAAAAACATCAAATGCACCTGAAAAGTATCCTATGTCTCCTTCATCAACATAATTCTTGAAATTTCTAACAAATTCGTTTTTCTGAATTTCCAACTCTGTTGTTAAATAATCAATCAGTTTTAATCTTTCCAAAAGTCTTTTCATTAATATTTTAACTAAGCTTAATTAAAGTTTAAGTTATTGATTGCTTTTCTGGTTTCTTCAAATGCCTTACGTTTGGGCTATGCGCAGTGCGGGATTTCGAAGCACTTCACTTTCAAATTACCACTAAATTTCATTTCCTGCACCATCTTTCAAATCATCACTTAAACCCGCGTTACGTATAGCCTTTGTTAGCATTTGTTTTAGTTCTTTTGATGTTGGAACTTTCCCTTTAAACTTCTCCGGCAATCTATGTGTTAACTTGTATTCTGAAACTCCAATTGGCTTATTGCTAGTTCTCAATGCATATTCAACTTCAAGATTGTCTTTTATGGGACATAAAATTATTCCAATTGATGGATTGTCATCAGATTGTTTTTCTTGTTTGTCAAGTAGTTCAAGATAGAAATTCATCTTCCCTGCAAACGCTGGCTCAAATTCAACTGTTTTTAGTTCAATTGCAATTAAACATTTCAAAATGCGATGATAAAACAACAGGTCAATGAAATATTCTTTTTGATTAAGTTTCAATCTGTATTGGTTTCCAATAAAGCTAAATCCATACCCAAGTTCTAAAAGAAGGTCTCTAATATTTTCAACAAGCCTGTTCTCTAATTCCTTTTCTAATACTGGTTTTGTAATTCCAAGAAAGTCAAGATTGTATTCGCTTTTTAATGCTTCATTTGCTTGTTCTGAAAGATGAATTGGTAAAGCTTTTTCAAAATTGCTGAGTTTTTTATTGGTTAAATGAAATTGATAAGCATTTGCTTTAATCTGATTCAGCAAAACAGCTCTGCTCCATCCCAGTTGGTCGGTTGCTTTCAAGTAATATTTTCTTTCTTTATTGTCTTTTAATTGTTGAATAATCAGCATATTCTGTCCCCAGGGAATTTTCATCGCCATTTCTAATAATTCAGGTTCATCCTTATATTCAAGGAAGAACTGTCTCATTCTCCATAAATTTTGAGGTGAATAGCCTTTAACTCCATCAATTTGTTTGTTTATGTCTTTTGATAATGTATCAACAATAGATTGCCCCCATTGGTTTTTATCTTGATTTTCAACGATAATTCTTCCAATTTCAAAATTCTGTCCAATATGAAATTTATTTAAAGATTTAAAAGCTTGATAACGAGCCGAATTAATCGTGTCGATAATTTCACTAAAAAAACTGTTGTATTCTGATAGTTTATTCATAGTTCAAATTTTCAATTTCTCTCACAACTGTGATAGAAATCAAAGTTACACAATTCTCCCACAACTGCGATAGAATTGCATTGACGTCTTTTCAAAATAAATGCTAACGGCAGTCCGTCTAATAACCTCTCTTAATATCAATTCTGTTGCAAAATAGCCCTGCTAAGATAGGAATTAAATCCATTCTGCGATATGCAAATTTTTGATAGTGAATATGGGGTAGATCTTTCAGGTCTCGCCAAAACGGCGCTATGGTGGCCAAAATTGACCCTAAAACAGGGGGAAATGCAAAAATATAACTCATAAATGCTTCTTTACCAATGATATTCAGTATTCGGCAGAGGTTGTAGGCAACAAACATTAACCCTACATCTGCTGAGGCTCGCTTCATCGTTTTTTAGGTCATGATGTAGCTAAATCCCCATTGTCGTTTGATAAGGCCATCAAATCAGCAGCAAAATTCAACAAAACACAAGAAAGAAACAACCCTTAGCTTCATTAAGTCATAATCCCGCATTCGCGGGACTTTCCCGCGGCCCGGCGGATGTAGTTCAATCCCGCAAATGCGGGACTGGGCGCTGCGCGCCGCTCAGAGTCCTATTTATTATGCCCAGTGTTTATTAATTTAGTATGATTTTGTTTTTGTAAACAATTCTTTTGCTTACTAATTCAATTAAGTATATTCCTTTTGGATAATTTGAAATTTCTATTCTGTTGGAATTATAAGGTTTTTCATAAATCACTTGTCCGCAAAGATTTATTATTCTCATACGGTCAATTTGTATTTTGTTTCTATTTTTTATTGAAAAGTAGTCATTAGTAGGATTTGGGTAAATTGTGAAAAAATCTTGGTCTGGAAATTCAGATAAGCCGCTAGCATTGCAAGATTCAATAATTTGTGAGACATCCCGACATCCTTCTCCATTTCCAATTGCGGCCATTTGATCATTATTTAATTCTAAATATTCGCAAACACTTTTAATATCGCATTGTGTAAGCAATGGATTGGATTGGATAAGTAAATTAGTTATTGACTCAGCATTAACATTGGTGATTCCAGTTATTGATTGGAGTCTCATATTACTTGTGATTGAAAAATAACCACTAACTGATGATAATTGTGAAAGGGGATCCAAATTTTCAATTGAATTGTTAAAGTAAATAATAAAGTCATTCCCAACAGTTATTAAACTATTAAGACCATTCAGATTTTGAAGAGAATCATTCTCAGCTATAATAAAATTACCGCCAATATGTGTAAGTTTCTGCAATTCAGCAATTGATGATAATTTGTTGTTTAGATAAATTTCAAAATTGTTATGAACGGTAGATAAATTGTTCAATCCTTCTAAATTCTTTAAGGAATAATTACCTGCTTCATAAATATGATTCCCAATGTAAATATTTTCATTAATGACTGAAATATTATTTAACTCAGAAATACTCTCTAAAGAGTCATTGTTCCAAATACTGAGACTTCCACCAATAGAAACTAAATTATTTAGACCTGCTAAGTTCTTCAGTATGCTACAATTAATGATTTCAACATCTCCTTTTAAATTAGTCAAATTATTAAGTCCAATTAGGCTTGTAATATTTGGTCCTTCTATTGTTACATTTCCTTCAATCTCTGTGCAATCAGGGTAGACAGTTTGAAAGTTGTCTATATCGTACTGTGTCGTAAAAACAATTCCATTAGGTAGACAGCCTTGAGAAAAAGTATTATAATGAACACTAATTATTAATAAGATTATAGTTAGATTTTTTAACATCTTAATTCTTTTTGTTTTCAATTATTAGCAATTCCTACATTGGGCATAACGGGAAGCAAATGCTTTGTGGCGGACTTTGAAAGACAAATCTTTCTGTCCACGATGATTAATATTTGAAACTAATATACTCATTTTCATAACGTAACCCGCCATAAAGTATATGCGGTGTTGTGCACTGGCTTTCTATTTTCTCACCAATTTAATTTTCCTTTTTTCCAAAATACAAATGCCATAATATTCAGTAAAATCGATAGTCCAATAATTACAAAACCGAGCTGCTTTTGAAATCCACTACGAACGAAGTATGGTTCTCCCATTTTGTCAATAAATTGGGCAAACCTATTCAATCCGATATTTCTGGTGTCAGATGTTTCATAATAATAGATGTCAATTCTGTCGCCAACCTTTAAATCGTCTATTGTCATTTCAGTCGGTTCGTTATTGGGTTTGTAGATTTCAAATAGATATGGATACGAGTCAATTTTTAGATACCTAAAGTCTCCTTTGTGTCGTGATGGTAGATTCTGAAACTCTTTGTCAAAATATTCAATAGTTCCAGTTGACGTATCATATTCTTCCTTGTCTTTGGAATCATTCACCGTCACAAAAATTCCAAGTCCAAGAACTATGATTGAAGCGAAGATTACTCCACGAACACTTATTATAATTGGAATTACCATTCTTTCGTTTTTTTAGCATGTGCACAACGTGTAGCATATACTTTTGTGGCGATTTTCGAAGACGAATCTGTCTGACCACAATAATTGTGATTTGGAATCAAAAACGTGAATGTCAAGCCAAAATTAGCCATATAGTATAATGCATTGTTAGCGTTTGGCATTAATTTCCAAGGAATATCTTTCTAAATTGTATTCTTCCAATTTCTCCATATTTTTCTTTGAATTATTAATTCCCCAGTTCTGTGCGAATTAAGAGTTGATATTCGTGATTTTTCGTTTTCTAAATAGGCTGAATAAGTTTCAATTTTATTTGCTGATATAGGGCTTTAAACGATAGTGACCTAAAAATGAGACGAAACTACACGTTGATTTATTTATTGAGTCTGGATTTTCACCTTGTATTTCAAGAAATTCTTTATTAAATTCTAGTATATGCCAGTCACCAATACAATAGTAAATTGTGTCGCAAGGAATCACGATAATTGATGAATCTGTCTCACTTACTATAGACTCGATAGGTTTAAATTTGATTGTGTTTTCTGATTCAAATAGTTCGTAGTTTCCTGTTAATGTGTCTATTCTTAAAGAATTAGAGCTATCTCCAGGCATTACTCCAAGTTGGCGGAATACTAATTCAAATTCACCATTAACTTCAAATGTAACTTTATAAAGATTTTTGAATGAGTTAGTATTTTTCATTCCTACCTCAATTTCCTCCCAACTTTTCGAGGTCAGTATTTGGCGCAAACTGTCATCTTCTTTCTTGCAACCAAATAGCATCGTAGAAACTAATACAATAAAAATAATTAACGGTTTTCTCATGCTGTTTTTCTTTTTCCTTATGCTAAACGCTAACGTGTTGCAAGTATGGCACGTAGCCGCTTGTAACTATGATTTATGTTGATTTGTATTCTTTTCAATTTAACTATTCTTTGTCTTAATGACTGCTAAGCGGCTATGTGATATTACTTGCTGTTAGCAAAAGTTATTTCTTTATCATTGTCATTTCCAACGTATTGAATGATTTATTTTCAACAGTAAATTCAATTTCTCTTGTTTCAATCGGTTTTAATCTATATTCAATTTTACCGTCACGTAGTATTAATAATTCATTGTTTTCCTTGTCTATTTTCCATTTACGATCTTTATTCATTGACTTTGTTCCGATGTGATAGTAAATTTTCCATAAGTGCATATTATTATGTCTATTGAACTGGAATTTCACTGATTCATAATCTCCAATTCCTTCTGATTCGAAATAAATATTAAATCCATTTCCGGAGTCATGAATATTTGAATATTTGATAATTTTTATAGTATCTGATTCATAAAAAGAGTCGTTTTTGTTGTCAGCAAACCATTCGGTATTTACAAAGTCTTTTTTCGAAATAGTTTGTGAGTAAACTACTTGAATAATTAGAGAACAGAATATTAATATTAAGAATCTCAATTTTTTCATTTATAATTTTTGCTA